>JGI994J12354_10000411_pt1 | contig 42335 bp, 37 predicted proteins | sample IntmicLarv3ML3BL_FD_12354 | JGI IMG/M metagenome (IMG submission 12354) | reverse complement strand
AACTTCCTTGCCGAGCATCTGGCTCTCGCCCGGGAAGTGGTACTTGCCGTCTTCTTCGCAGTACAGCTCCGTAGCCGCTGCGTCAAATGCGATGCGGATGTCCTCGCCAGCTTTGTAGCCGGCCTTTTCAACCGCTTCGATGATGAGGTCAAGCACGTCATCCGGCGTAGCCAAATCCGGTGCGAAGCCGCCCTCGTCGCCGACAGCCGTGGACAGGCCGCGGGACTTCAAAACCTTCTTCAATGTATGATACACTTCCGCACACATACGAAGTGCTTCGCGGAACGTCGGTGCGCCAACAGGCATAATCATGAATTCCTGGAAATCAACCGTGTTGTCCGCATGTTTGCCGCCGTTCAAAATGTTCATCATCGGCACAGGGAGCTGCTTCGCGTTAAAGCCGCCAAGGTACTGGTACAAAGGTATATTCAAAGCTTCGGCCGCCGCACGTGCGACCGCGATGGATACGCCGAGGATGGCGTTTGCGCCAAGCTTCGCCTTGTTCGGTGTGCCGTCCAATGCAATCATTGCATTGTCAATGGCAACCTGGTCAAGTGCGTTCATGCCGACGATTTCCTCGGCAATGATGTCGTTTACGTTTGCAACGGCCTTTTCCACACCCGTGCCAAGGTAACGGCTCCCGCCGTCACGCAGCTCAACCGCTTCAAACGCGCCTGTGGACGCACCGGACGGAACCGCTGCACGGCCAACATACTCGTTGCCCTCGTTGTCAACAACAACCTCAACCTCAACCGTCGGATTGCCTCTGGAATCCATAATCTCGCGCCCGATGACTTCTACAATCTCGATAAAGCCTTTCATAATGTACATTCTCCTCTCAATTTATATGATTTAGTATTTCACAATGTTCATGAAATCCGGCTTCAAGCTCGCGCCGCCGACCAAGCCGCCGTCGATATTCGGCATGGTGAAAAGCTCCTTCGCGTTCGCCGCGGTAACGGAGCCGCCGTACTGTATGCGGATTTTGTCCGCCGTACAAGGGCAATAAATCTCGCTCAGTACCTGACGGATGCCAGCACAAACTTCCTCGGCCTGTACAGAGGTTGCTGTCTTGCCCGTACCAATCGCCCAAATCGGCTCATAAGCCACGACGACCTTTTCGGCATCTTCTTTGGATACGTTCTGGAATGCAATCTTCGTCTGCAAGCGCACCAAGTCCATGGTGACACCTTGCTCACGCTCGGTCAGGCGTTCGCCCACGCAAACAATCGGGATAAGGCCGCTTGCAAGCGCCTTGATGACTTTCTTGTTCACCGTTGCGTCCGTCTCGGCAAAGTATTCGCGCCGCTCGGAATGGCCGATGATAACATATTCGATACCCAAATCAACCAGCATCGCGGCGGATGTTTCGCCCGTGTACGCGCCGCTGTCCTCAAAGTGGATATTCTGCGCGCCGATTTTGACGCTCGTACCCTTTACCGCGTCGAGGGCGGGAAAGATATCAATCGCCGGTACGCAAAACACAACATCCGCGTCCGCGCCGTCGCACTTCGCAGCGAGTTCTTTCGCCAGTGCCGCTGCTTCAGACGGGGTTTTGTTCATTTTCCAGTTGCCTGCAATAATTTTTTTGCGCATATGGTTACAACTCCTATGCAAATTTTTGGGATTGCTTATTTATCCTGTACCGCCTCAACACCCGGAAGTGCGATACCCTCCAGGAATTCCAACGAAGCGCCACCGCCTGTGGAAATGTGGCTCATCTTGTCGCCGAAGCCAAGCTGGTTCACCGCCGCTGCGGAATCACCGCCGCCGATGATGGTCATGCCGTCAATCGCGGCCATAGCCTCTGCGACAGCAATCGTGCCTTTCGCGAAATTCGCAAACTCAAACACGCCCATCGGGCCGTTCCAGACAACTGTTTTGGAAGCCTTCACTGCGTCCGCGAACAATACACGTGTCTTTTCGCCAATGTCCACGCCCATCCAGTCTGCCGGGATGGCGGAGGAATCCACGGTCTTAAACGGTGTATCGTTCTTGAATTCCTGTACGACCACAGTGTCCACCGGGATGAGGAAGTTGACGCCCTTTGCGGCTGCCTTTTCCATCATTTCCTTCGCGTAGTCCACCTTGTCCGCCTCAAGAAGCGATGTGCCGACTTCGTAGCCCTTCGCCTTCATGAACGTATACGCCATGCCGCCGCCGATGATGAGAGTGTCTACCTTTTCCAGAAGGTTATTGATAACGTTGATTTTATCGGAAACCTTTGCGCCGCCAAGGATGGCGACAAACGGGCGCACTGGGTTGTTGACCGCGTTGCCGAGGAACTCGATTTCCTTACCCATGAGGTAACCGACTGCGGATTCCGCAACAAACGCCGTCACGCCAACTGTGGAACAGTGCGCACGGTGCGCGGAACCAAACGCGTCGTTTACAAACACGTCGCAGAGGCTTGCCAAGTCCTTGCTGAAGGCTTCCTCGTTCTTGCTTTCTTCTTTGCGGAAGCGTGTGTTTTCCAAAAGTACGATGTCGCCGTCAACCATAGCAGCCACAGCGGCCTTTGCGTTGTCACCGACGACCGTGTCGTCTGCGGCGAATACAACGTTCTTGCCCAGAATTTCCCCAAGACGGACAGCAACCGGCGCCAGCGTTGCGGAAGCATCCGGACCTTTCGGTTTGCCAAGGTGTGAGCAAAGGATAACCTTCGCGCCGTCGCCTACGAGCTTCTTGATTGTCGGAAGTGCCGCAGTGATTCTGTTTTCGTCCGTGATTTTACCGTCCTGCAAGGGTACATTGAAATCGCAGCGGACAAGGACGCGCTTGCCCTGTACCTGTAAATCATCAACCGTTTTCTTGTTCAGCATGGTATTGCCCCTTTCATATGCAATTTTCTATATTGATACTTCTATAACATTCTAATTTTACCACGTTTGCGGTGGACAATCAAGGTGCTTGTTGAAGTTTATGGGAAATGTGGTATAATGTTGAAGGTTAGGATGTTGGGAGGGTTCAAATTGTACAAAATTGATTATCATACGCATACAAATTACAGCGCTGATTCCGACGCGCCGATGGAAACGATGATTTGCCGCGCCATTGCGCTGGGTCTGACGGAAATGGCGATGACCGACCATGTGGATTATATGTATCCCGTTGCGCCGTATCCGTTCCAGATTGACTATGACGCGTACCTGTTCGAATTCAATACGCTTCGCGACAAATATGCGAATCAAATTCGTCTGACGCTCGGTGTGGAGTTTGGACTCGGCGCGCACCTTACGGATACCTTGAAGGCCTTTGTGAGCCGCTACCCATTTGAATTCGTCATCGGTTCCGTGCATGATTACCATGGCGACGAGGTGCATACGAAGGTGTTCTGGGAAGGCCAGACGAAGCACAGCGGTTACATGCTTTATTTCAATGAGCTGCTGGAATCCGTTCGGAACATTGACGATTTCAACGTTGTCGGGCATATGGATTACATCATGCGGTACAGTCCTTTTGCGGACAACGTGCTGACCTACGACGGTTATCGCGAAGTGATTGATGAAATCCTCCGCGTTATCGTCACCAAGGGAAAGGGACTTGAGCTGAACACCTCTGGCTTCCGTTATGGCCTGGACTGTGTGCATCCGCAACTTGCGATTTTGGAACGCTACCGCGAGCTGGGCGGCGAGATTGTTACTGTTGGCTCGGACGCGCATTATCCGCGGTTCCTGTATGAACGCTTTGACGCGGCGTATGATTTGCTGCGCGCAGCGGGATTCAAGGCAATCGCCGTTTTCCGCAACCGCAAGCCTGTGATGCTGGATATAGCCCCGTAGAGGCAAGCTGTGCTCGCCTAGGGTTACAGACGTTTTCGGATTTCTTCTGTCAGCCGGTTGATGACATCTGCGCGGGTCAGATTCGTAATATCAATCGCCACATCCGCGCAGGCCTCATACAATGGCTGGCGTTCGTCCATGAGCCTTTGCACCGCACCGCGCTTGTCCTCCGTCTGGAGGAGCGGGCGTGTGGTGTTGTGCCCTATATTCGCCATGATTTTATCCGGTGTGGCGCGAAGGTAGATAACGGTGCTGTTGCGTTTCAAGATATCAATGTTTTCAGGTTGCGTGATGCAGCCACCGCCTGTGGCGATAAGGCAGCGCGGCTCTTCCGTCAGTTTGCGCAGCGTTGCTGTTTCCAATAAACGGAATGCGGCTTCTCCTTTATCGGTGAAAATGTCGGAGATGGTGCAGCCTGACGCGCGTTCAATTTCATGGTCGGAATCAAAAAACGGAAGAGACAGATTTTGCGCGGCCAAACGGCCGGCAGTGGATTTGCCGCAGCCGGCAAAGCCGATGAGTACGAAGCTTTTCATACAGTACCTCCCGGAATGATAGTAATACAATTATAGATTCAAACAGTAAACTTTGCAAGAGGGAAGGGGCGTGATACAATGCGGGAGCTTGCGGCGGAGACGATTACCGAGGCGGTGGCGGTGCTTTGTGTTTCGGCAAATTTGTTTTTGAACGAGGATATACGGTGCGCGTTTGAGCAGGCGCGTGCGGCGGAATGTACCGCCATGCCGCGTGAGGTGCTTACACAAATGCTTGCCAATGCGGACATCGCCGCGGAACAACGTTTGCCCATTTGTCAGGACACGGGCATGGCGGTTGTTTTTGCAGGAATTGGGCAGGATGTGCACATTAACGGCAATCTGGAGGATGCTATAAACGCGGGCGTGCGCCGTGGGTATGAGGAGGGGTACCTCCGCAAGTCCGTTGTGCGCGACCCGGTTGACCGAGTGAACACGAAGGATAACACACCCGCCGTCATTCACTATACCATCGTTCCGGGTGACAAGGTTAAACTTGTCGTTGCGCCGAAAGGCTTCGGCAGTGAGAATATGAGCGCGTTGCGGATGCTGAAGCCGTCTGACGGTATGGACGGCGTGAAGCAAGCCGTGCTTGACGCGGTGAAAGCGGCCGGGTCGAATCCCTGCCCGCCGATTGTAGTGGGTGTGGGTGTGGGCGGCACGATGGAGAAAGCAGCGCTTATGGCGAAAAAAGCGCTTCTGCGGCCTATCGGCGCATCAAACAACAGTGCCATGTGGGCGGATGCGGAGCGTGAACTGCTTGCCGGTATTAACGCGCTGGACATCGGCCCGGCAGGCTTCGGCGGGCGCACAACGGCGCTGGCGGTGCATATCGACGTATTCCCGACGCACATCGCGGGGTTGCCGGTCGCGATTAACATCGGGTGCCATGTAACACGGCACGCGGAAACGGAGGTGTAGGCATGGCGGAGACAAAACGAATCCAAACACCCTTATCTACAGAAGACATAGCGGGTCTACGCGCAGGGGAGTCCGTATTGTTATCCGGCACAATTTATACGGCGCGGGATGCGGCGCATAAACGCATGGTGGAAGAGCTTGCCCTTGGTGAGGACATGCCCTTTGATTTCAACGGCGCCGCGGTGTTTTATGCCGGGCCGAGTCCGACGAAGCCGGGCGGCGTCATTGGCTCCATCGGGCCTACGACGAGCGGGCGGATGGATGCGTATGCGCCTGTGCTCATGGCACAGGGCTTGCGTGTGATGATTGGTAAGGGGGAGCGCAGCTTGGCGGTTGTTGACGCGATGAAGAAGCATACCGCTGTCTATCTTGCGGCCATTGGCGGTATTGCCGCGCTGATGAGCGCGTGCGTTGTATCCGCGCGAGTTGTCGCGTATGACGAACTTGGTACGGAGGCCATCCGCGAATTGATGGTGGCTGACCTGCTGCTGGTTGTGGCGATTGACAGCCAAGGGGATAATGTATATAAAAGATAAGTTCTCAGGGCTTCGACCTGAACCCAGGCCTCTTTTTGTAAAAAGCGACAACAAAAACTTTGTTAACCCCCACGTAAAAAACGACGGGCTTCAAAAAGGAGGAATTGAAATGAACGAAGGTATCATCCAACAAGCGGAAAAGATTTTGGCGGGGCTGACGAAGTTTGAACACGGATGTTTGGAATGCTGTGTATTGGCGCAATTGGACGCGGAGGGTTATCCAACGGCGGCCACGATTTCGCCTGTGGAAATTGAGGGTATTAAACGTGTCTGGTTCTGCTCCGGCGCGGGGAGCAACTGGGTCAAGCGTGCCGAGGCGGACAGCCGCGCCAGTATATGTTTCAATTCCGAGGACAAGCAGTACAACATCACACTTATCGGCACGGTTGAGGTTGTGACCGACCCGGCGGTTAAGAAGAAAATGTGGTTTGACGGCATGGGCTATTATTTTTCCGGGCCGGAAGATTCCGGTTTTTGCGTGTTGCAGTTTACCACACTGCGGTACAGCTTGATGCTGAACGAACATGACGTGAACGGCAGCGCTAAGGGGTCGCTGTAAGCTAGCTTTTTCGTGCACAGATAGTCAGGCATAAGCCGTATACTTCCGATATAATGCATCTTGAAAGGAGGTTGTGTGATGGACTGGCTTGACAGGATGAACCGTGCGATGGATTACTTGGAAGCGAATCTGACAAATGAGATGGATTACAACGAAGCCGCGAAAACGGCGCTTTGCTCCACGTATCATTTTCAACGGATGTTTTCATTCATTACCGGTGTGCCGCTTTCGGAATACATCCGGCGGCGACGGCTGACTTTGGCGGCGTTTGAATTGCAAAACACAAACAGCAGGGTTATTGACGTGGCGCTCCTGTATGGATACGAATCGCCGGAGGCGTTTTCGCGCGCGTTCCACAAGCTGCATGGCGTGACACCGATGGCGGCGCGTAACAAAGGTGCGGCACTCAAGGCCTTTCCCCGCATGTCCTTTCATATTTCGATTAAAGGGGACAGTGAGATGAATTATCGGATGGAAGAGAAGGACGCGTTTACAGTGTTCGGGCTGGAACTACAGACCAATGTTATCGATGGGCAATGCTATAAGGATATCCCTGCCTTTTGGGCGGCGTGCGAACGCGATGGACGTTGTGCCGCACTTGCCCAAGCGGCGCAAAAACGGCCGGACGAACTGCTGGATGCCGGTGTGACCTACGACCACAACCCGAACGGCGGCATGAAGTACATGATTGGCTGTATCAAGCACGGCGATGCTTATACGGACAGCTATACGGTTTTACACATACCCAAGCAGACCTGGGCGGTTTTCAGTGTTGTATGGCAAGCCGAGGATGTGACGAACCTGCACAAAACATGGGAACGAATCTATGCCGAGTGGTTCCCTACAGCCGATTACGAACATGCCGATTGCGATTTTGACATGGAACTGTATTACGGCGACAGGGACTCGCAATACGGCGTGGAAATCTGGATTCCCGTGGTGCGCAAATAGTATGAAAAAACCCGCGCAATGTTTGCGCGGGTTTTAATAGGTTTCAAGGGGTGCGTCTTTTGGCGGGATGGCGGGGCGGTGCCCCACAATCTTATCTTTTGACCTACCCTAGCCAGTATGCGCTGTCTACCGGTGTTCGCGGTTGCGTCCACCGTCCGCCGGTGAAATCAGGGATAGCCACCGGTGCACTGCCCAAAGCGATGGACTGCTCCGACAACGCGGTAATGCTCATCCAAGCCGCTGCATCATATACATCAATCGGCGGCGTTGTTTTGTTCCGCACAGATTCGACAAATGCGCGCAGCACCAACCAGTCAATACCGCCATGCCCGTCCTTGACCCCCTCGCGCTCATATTCTGCCCACAGGGGATGCTCATATTGCGCACGGAAGCTGCCGGCATTGTCCCATTGTGACCGCCATTCGAAATCATGGTCATTATGCACGCCGTCAATGAATATGGAGTTTGTCTCTTCTTCATACATACCCTTCGTGCCCCGCACGCGGAACCCGCGGGAGTATGAACGCGGCAATGTTGTATCCAGCGTGAGCACAATCGTCTCGCCCAAGGCGCAGCGGATGACTGTCGTCACAATGTCACCCTGCATGAATTTTTTGCCGCGTAAGGCCGTGTCTTCCGGTTTTTTTGCCGCGGCAAACTGCTCCATTCCGAGCGCTTTCGATGCCGTTGAAGTGAGCGAAACCATCCGATTTCCGCTGTGGATACCAAGCACCTTTGCGATAGGCCCCAGCTCATGTGTGGGATAATTTTCACAATTGCGGTTCATGTAATTCCGCAGCCGGTAATGCCTGTTTTCTGCGCCGAACGCGATTTCGTCCCGCAGGTCATGGCAGTATCCGCCCGCGCAATGTACGATGTCGCCGAACACGCCTTGACGCACCATATTTAACACCATAAGCTCCGGGCGTCCGTAGCAGCAGTTTTCCAATAACATACAAGGTACGCCTGTTTCTTCTTGCGCACGGACGAGCGCCCAGCAGTCTTCCACAGCGTATGCGCCGCCAACCTCCATGCCGACCGCTTTCCCCGCGCGCATGGCCGCAATGGCGATGGGGATATGCATCTCCCAGTCACAGGACACCACAACCGCTTCTACATCCGGGTTGGCAAGGACTTCGCGGTAATCCGCAGTACCGATAGGAATGATGCCTGTTTTTTCCGTAACGAGCGCAGCGGCGGCCTTGATTCTATCTTCATACAAGTCACAGACCGCCGCGATTTCCACATCGTCCATCAACAGCAATACGTCGGACATCAAGCCGTATCCGCGTCCGCTGACCCCGATGACCCCGATTTTCGTTTTTTGCAAAATGAATCACCCTCCCATCAAATTACCTCCAGATTACCACATGACAGAGTGAAAAGCAAGCTTGTGCGGACGGGATGGCTGTGATATAATGAAAAAAGTCTTATACAAAATGGAGGTGCCATATGACGGGACGTGAACGCGTCATCAAAACGTTGGAATTTCGGAACAAGGGGGATGGCGTGCCGAAGCAGCTTTGGTCGCTGCCCTGGGCGAGTGACCATTACCCGAAAGAGCTGGACGATATATATGCATCCTTCGATTGGGACATCGGTGGCGTAGGCGCGCCGCTTGCAACCCCGACGAAAACGGAAGGCGATGCGTATTCCATCGGGCGGTATGTGGATGAATGGGGCTGTGTGTTCCACAATATCCAGCGCGGCGTCATCGGTGAGGTAAAGGAACCGCTTGTACAGGACGAGGACTGGGAAGATGTTGGGAACATCCATATCCCGGTGGAACAGCTTACCTTTGACCCGGATGTGGTGAACCGCCGCTGTGCGGAATCGAGCCAGTTTTTACTCGCCGGCTGCTGCCCGCGCCCGTTTGAGCGGATGCAGTTCATCCGTGGAAGTGAGGACTTGTATGTTGACCTCATTACCCAGCCGCCGAAAATGATGGACTTCATGCGGCAGATGCATGAGTTCGAGTGCGAGCTGGTGGATAAATGGTGCCGCACGGATGTGGATGCAATCCAATTTATGGACGACTGGGGCTCACAAAACACATTGTTGATTAACCCTGTGTTATGGGAGGAGCTGTTTATGCCGCGCTACCGCGATTTTATCCGTATTGCGAAATCGTATGGCAAAAAGACTTTCATGCATTCGGACGGGAATACGATATCCATCATCCCCAAGCTGATTGACATTGGCTTGGACGCGTTCAATACGCAGATTTTCTGTATCGGTGTGGAGAACCTTGCGCCGTTTAAGGGCAAGCTTACCTTCTGGGGTGAAATTGACCGCCAGCATCTTATTCCTAACGGCACGCTGGAGGACATTGACCGCGCGGTTGATTCCGTGTATGACACGGTTTGGGCGGACGGAGGCTGCATCGCACAATGCGAATTCGGTCCGATGGGCAACCCTGCGAATGTGAAGCGAATTTATGAGCGCTGGGCGACGAAAAACGTATAAAGAAATTAAACCCCAGCGCCACGGCGCTGGGGTTTTTGACAGGGTTAAGGGGCAGGGGGGAGCGGGGAACGAAGTCACCTACGGCTTTATCAATCTGCATCATACCCAAGCAGCGGCACGCCATGTTCGGCACAGCTATAGAATCGTTGTTGCTTGAGCAGGAGAACGTCAGACAATCGTATCGACATACGCGCAAGCGCCTCCGCTACTCCGGACGCCATGTCGAACGCGGATTCCTCGTCGCTTTTTTCACCCCGCGCAAGCGCGCAGACAAGAATCACCCGTGCGCATTTGCGCCGCATTGCTGCCTCCGCCACGCAACAGGGTTGGGCGAGTATGGAAGAAAAAGAAGCGCCCGGGATTGCTTCTGTGCCGATGAGCCGGTTGATGCCGTCCAGGCACAACAAATGGGCATGTGCACCGCCATTTGGCTGTTCGCAAAAGCGCCGCACGGCGTATTCACCGGCTATCCCCGCGTTACTGAACACAACGCGCGGCTCATAAGCATCTATATCCATACGCCGCCGCAAGGGCAGGAATATCGACAGCAATGCCGCTGTCGTCGCGCCGATACCACCGCGCTTTTGTAATTCTTCAGGCGTTGCGGAAAACAACGCCTTTATCGAGCCGAATTCGTTCAGCAGCCGGTGCGCGAGCGCGTTCGTATCCGCACGGGGCACGCTGTAGAACAAAAGCAGCTCCAGCAGTTGATGGTCTTCAAACGCTGTCGCGCCCTCTGCCAAGAAGCGCTTCCGCAGCCGCCCGCGATGCCCAGCATGGACGCTCCCTTTTTTCTTGTTTTCCGCCATGCAGGCACCTCCGGTCTTGTTTGAATCTGGTTTCATGACTTGTGTCAAGCTTGGGCAAACTATTTGCGTTTTCTCTATTCCGTAAGCGTCAGATGATAAAATATCTTCTTTTCCTTCGCCCTATGCGCAATGCAATCTTCTTCTATATATTTTTTTACATATAAGGCATCAATATAATCTGTATCGCCTCTTGTCTCACAATGTTTTCGCAACAATTGGAGAGATATATCCAAATAAACAACCACTTCGCAATCAAGTATCGTAATTCCAAACAAAGGGCACCCGGGCTTTGCTGTTACTCGCTCATACATCAGTGTAAATACTGTGTCTATTATTTCCTTTGTAATCGGTCGTTGACTTAGTGTATCCATTTCGTCCTTTGGTATTTGGGGCCACAATTCATCGTCGGCATCAACGCAATTATATGGAGACAACTTCCGAACCAAAGTCGTTTTACCGCAGCACATTGTCCCTATCACACAGATTCTTTCATTGCTATGCTTCTTGAATATATTGATTAGTGCGTTTGTTATTTCGTTCGATATAAACATTGATTCGCCCCTACATCATCATTTTGAAGATACGCTTCCACGACCTGCGCTATACCGACGCCTCCCGTACCATTTGTAACTCGCTCTCGCCGCCGTTCGCGCGGAAGCCGCATTTTTCATACAGCGCGATGGCGTTTTTGTTCAGCACGTCCGCTGCGAGGAAAGCCTTTACCGCGCCATGCGTAACGCCATACTGTATGGCTTGTGCCATGAGCGTTTTTCCGATACCCTTGCCTTGGCGCACCGGGTCAACGGCAATTTCCCGCACCCACAGCGTCGTTCCCTTGTTGTATATGGAAACACAGCAAAACCCGGCCAGCACCGCGCCTTCGCGGCACGCGAGTATAGCGTTCTCCGCCGCCCATTCCGCGAACCATTCCGCCGTCTCGCCCTCGAAGCCGCGCGATTGCAAGCGGCATGCCTGTGACAAGGTTGCCGCGACGCTATATTCTTCCGCACGGAGGAAATCGAATGGCGGCAGTTCGACGAAACGGGAGGCTGTGTCGGCTATAGCCGGATTCCAATAATCCGCCCATTCACACCATTCTGCAAAACCGAGTGACGATAGTTGAGCGGCATATTCTCTTGGGACAAAATGAATCCGCAGTGCGCCCGGTAAAGACGAAACCGCATTGATGACATTTCCGAAATCGTCCGCCGAAAAATAAAGCATGGCAGGCGTTTTGCTTTGGTCAAGGAGAAGGAGCAAGCTGTCTGTGTCGCGGATAATATCCGCGTTCATACAATCCTCGAAATCAACATGGTTCAAGGCGGAAAACGCGAAATGTGCCGCCTTTTCTTGTATTGCCGCGAAAGCAGTTTCGTCCATTGTTAGGCCTCCACAAATGTTTTCAATCGGTTTTCCATTTCCTCATTTGCGTGGAGTGTGAAGCGCACGCCCGTTTCGACATGCTCCTCAGTGGCAATGTCACAATTCTTGTGAATCAGCCCGAGCAGATGGCCTTCCGTATAGGGCACCAGCACCGTTAGCGGTGCGCGGAAACTTTTCACCACTTCTTCCAAGGCAAGCAGGAATTTGTTACGCCCATCGCCGGTAAGCGCGGACATGCTGACGACCTTCGCGGCGTATGCGTCCGCGGGCAGCGGCCGTTCCACTGTAGGCAGGTCGATTTTGTTGAACACCGCGACAACAGGCTTGTCAAAGCATTTCAGTTTTTGCAAGGTATCATACACGACGGCCATCTGCTCACTTCGCGACGGGTTCGACGCGTCCACCACATGGATGAGGATGTCCGCCGCGTTCAGCTCTTCCAACGTCGCGCGGAAGGCTTGCACAAGCTGATGCGGTAGCTTTTGGATGAAGCCGACCGTGTCGGTGAAGAGCACATCCGCGCCGCCGGGAAGGTTTAACTTGCGCGTAGTGGTATCCAGCGTGGCAAAGAGCTTATCCTCGGCGAGGACGCCCGCGTTTGTCAGCATATTCAGCAAGGTAGACTTGCCCGCGTTTGTATAACCGACCATGGATACAACCGGGATGCCCGTGCGCTCCCGCTTTTCACGGAGGACGGCGCGGCGTTCCTGGATTTCTTTCAATTCTCGATTCAGCCCGGCGATGCGGTCGCGGATGCCGCGCCGGTCGGTTTCCAGCTTCGTTTCACCCGGGCCGCGCGTGCCGATGCCGCCGCCGAGGCGGGAGAGCGTTTTGCCTAACCCGCTCAGATGCGACAGGCGGTATTTCAACTGCGCCAGTTCGACCTGCACCTTGCCCTCGGCGGAGCTGGCGCGCATGGCGAAGATATCGAGGATGAGCGCCGTGCGGTCGAGGATTTTCACATCCAGAACCTTGGCGAGATTCCGCATTTGTGCCGGAGACAGTTCATCATCAAAGATGACGGTATCCGCATTGTGAAGGCTGATAAGGTCTTGTAATTCCAGTACCTTGCCGCTCCCGAGATAGGTGCGGGAATCCGGGCGCTCCCGTTTCTGCGTGAGACGGCCGCGCACCTCCGCGCCCGCCGTGGCGGCCAGTTCCGCCAGTTCATCCAGCGATGCATCGATGCCGAAATCCGCACGGTCGTCTTCAATCCCTGCGAGGACGGCGATTTCCGTCAATGTTTCCGTATTGTGCATGGTTTGCATATGCAATCCCTCCATTTGTCGTTTTCTTTAGTGTACCCCATTTTTCCTTTGGATGAAAGGGAAAACATATCTATATTTGTGTTTGCAAGCGGAAAAGCGTGACGGCAATATGCCACGGCATCTGTGCGGCGAGGCGGTTGTACGCCTCGCGCTGGTTTGCCTCAAAGCGCTTCGTAAAGCTGATGCGCTCCGTATTGGCGACCCAAGCGTCCTGCCAGTCCCGCGGTGCGTGGTCTGTTGGCAGACTGAGAAGCTGCACAGCGGCGGTGTCTTGCTCTGCCTTCGTCCGTGCGGATAAAAAGACAACAACCGCCTTTTGTATGGCGGCATCGCTGCCAAGCGCCAACGACAGCCGTGCGGCAAGCCGCGCCGTCTCCATATACAATGCCTCCACTTGCCGCCTTGTGCTGCCCGCGCGGCGTTGCAGGAGTACCAGCCGTACCAACGCCGTTAGCAAAAACCCGGCGAGCAAAACGGCCAGAGAGAGCAACCCTATAAACCAGTTCATGCGGCCTCCTATTCAACCAATACGCCGCCGTATCGCGCGAGCAGTGCTTTCGCGCCGTCAAGCAACATCGCATCATCCGACAGCAGCTTTACCGCGGCGACGCCATTGATGGTGCGCAGGGCAATTTCCAGCGCGGTGAGGTTGCCGGTTTCAATCTGCATCGGAATCGCGGCGACTTGTTGTATGGCGTTGATGACGTCCTTCATAACGGCGGCCTCGTCTACACCGTCTGTACCCAGCCGTACGGAAAGCAACTCTACCTCGTCTCCTTTACACTCGATAGCAAGGTCGGCGATTTCAAACATATCAATATCTTGCAATGCGGTCAACACATTATCGTCCGCAACGGAAATGGCGCCGCGCTCGGCAGAGGCTGCGTTCGCCCACAGCAGACATTCACCGCCGGTACAAATACGGACGGCGTTTTGCCGCACCAGCGGTTTCGGTGTTTTGTCCTTGCAAGCCTCCGCCAGTGTGCGGATGTGTGCCGGTGTGGTGCCGCAGCAACCGCCCAGCAGGCGTGCGCCGCTTTTTGCGATGACGGTCATACCGGCGGCATATTCCGCCGGGGCAAGGTCAAATACGGGATGCTCCTGCCCCTCGACAAGCTTGGGCAAGCCTGCGTTCGGCTGGACAAGCACAGGCACGGAGGCGTATTGCAACAGCTCTTCTGCGATTTTGGCCGCAAAATCCGGTCCCGCGCCGCAGTTCACGCCGATGGCGTCTACGCCGAGCGCTTCCAGAAGGGTAACCGCCGATAACGGTGTGCCGCCCGTTAGGGTGCGTCCGTTTTTTTCGTATGTCAAGGAACAAAACACGGGCAAATCGGTGTTTTCTTTCACTGCGAGGATGGCGGCCTTGCATTCGTACAAGTCGAGCATTGTTTCTAAGAGCACAAAATCCGCGCCATTTTTCGCCCCAAGCATTGCTGTTTCCTTGAAAATATTGTATACTACATCAAACGGTGTATCACCGACGGGCTCAAGCAGCTTTCCGGTCGGTCCCAAATCCATGGCGATAAAGCAGTCTGTCCGCTCGCTTTCCGCGATGGCTGTGCGTGCATTTTGTATGGCGGCGGCGATGATTCCGTCAACATTGTCCATCTTGTGGGAATACGCGCCGAAGGTGAACGCGGAAATCACGTTCGACCCGGCGGCAAGGTAGCCCTTGTGTACGTTAATAATTGCCTCGGGATGCGTAAGGTTGTAAGCCTCGGGGTGAATGCTTTTCGGCAGGGTATGCTGGTGGAGCTGTGTTCCGTTCGCTCCGTCAAGGAATAAAAAACCGCTTTGCATCGCTTGTATGATGGGTTTCATAATGAATCCTCCTTTGGAAATGATACACCTTCTATTGTACTGGTGTTGCAAAGAAATGGCAAGAGTTATATAATATACATATTACATATGATAGAATACATTTGACATGGAGTGACAAAATGATGGATGAAAGCATGGAGATTGTCGTGATGCTGTGCGATGCGAACGGGCTGCTCGTACGAGAGCTGGCCACAGTTGCGCTTGCGCTGGACAGGTATCTGCTAAACATCACGGCACAGGAGGATGGGGAAAACTACACCGTCCGCGCAGTTGTGACGACGGAACGCGATGCAGAGGATTGGGAATTTGACGCGATATACGATTATTATGATGAAGAAGTGTATGCGGAAACGGATGCGGCCTGTGTAGAGGTGGAGGATTGCGAAAATCCGTCGTGGGCGCTGTCGTTCCCGTGGGACGGGGATGAGAATGCGCTGGAACAAATGTTGAACAGCCTCCTCACACTGCACGATGCGGAGCTGGCAAGTGTGTATGCGGAAATTGCGCTGCACAAGGACGAATACACCGAATGACAGTTTGATGAAAGGATAATGTGTCATGCTGTGTAAAAAATGTAAAACAGCGGTAAGCGAAGGCGAGCGCCGCTGTCCCTATTGCAACGCGCGGATGCGGCCCGGGCGCAAGCTGAAACAGGCTGTCAGTATCGCGGCAGCGTGCCTTATCGGGCTTTCCTGCGGGGCGCTGATGTATATGGAGCATGTGGGGATTGCCCCTTGGAGCGTTGAGGCGGAGCTTGATGCCGAGGCACCTGTAGCGTCGGATAACCCGGTGCCGACGCCTTTACCCGGAGACGATGTGGAACCGACCCCTGTGCCGACAGCAACGGCGGATTTGCAAAAGGCTATGGAGGATGTCTGGGAAATGTTGGAGGACACCTACCGCGGCGCAGTCCTGTATATGACGGCGAATGCAGCGAACAGCGGGTTTGTTTCGCAGAACGGTTATTTATATCAAACGGCGGATGGCGCATATGTTAATGCGCAGATGTTGATTGATGCGAAAATGCTGGACACGCGCTATGCCGGGGATAAAATTTTGTTGCTCTATCTGCGCCCGGCGGATACGGAGGCTTATGCCGAGGTCAGCTTCGGTCGCAGCCTTGCGCCCGCGTTGTTTACGGCGTACGAGACGCAGGACGGTGTAGCGTTCTTCGGCGCGGGAAGCGGAAGAGGCGTGCTGTACCGTGAAAGTATGAATACGCTCCTGGAGCAATATGCCGTGTCGCATGGCACCATCAGGCGGCTTTCTGCGGCGGATGAGACATATGCGGCGCTGTACGGTCTCGTTGAAGCGGTTGAAAAAGTGGATGCGCCGGTGAAGTCAGAAATGCTGGACGATATAGACGACCCGGACGAGCTCTCTTCCACAGAAACGGGTATTGATATACGCTATCTGTCAGCGGATGACCGGTATGCCTGTGTTGTGGTATCCGGCAAGAATATGTCTGATGTTTTGCGCACCTATATTGCCGTGCAAACGGAGGAGGAAGGCTGGACGCTCCTGCCGCTCATATATGACGGAACACGCCCCTTGGCTGAGGTGGTCAATCGCATAGCGCCGGACTTGTCCGTATCCCTTCTGCCGGATTATGAGCCGGATAAGGTGGCACTTCTCCCGGCGGAAACGTTTGCGTTTATTGTAGACTTCATGCTTGCGCAGGAGACGATTTCGGAGGCGGATATGCCGGTGGATTTTGTTTCCGGCAATGAGGAAATGATGTATATGGTGCTGCGTTCCGGCCTGCGCTTCTATGGCCGTTACAGCGCTGCGGAAACGGTTTGGAAGATGTTTCCCGTGCAAAGTTGGATGGAAGCGGAGCTGCTCATGCGGGGCGCGAGTGCGAACCCTGCGACCGGCATCATCCGGCAGGAGTAGAGGATTGGCAGAAACTGGATGACCCAACCATCTTGGTTGAACAAGCAGCGGTATGATAATATCGGCGGTTATAGAAAAACGTTGTAGGAGTGATAGGTGCATGTCTGTTGTGATATTTTTATTTTGCGCGATGGCCGCGGTGGTGGCATTGTGCCGGATGCTGGGGTACCCTGTGCGGGAAACGCTGAAGAACCCTGTGTTTATCATCGTTGCCTTGGGTCTTGCCGTGCGGCTCCTGGCAAGTTTGTTGCCCATACAATTCGCGACGGACATATCTTGCTTCCGTGCTTGGGCGGACATGCTGTTTCAAAACGGCCCGTCGCGGTTTTATACCTCGTCGGCGTTCACGGATTATCCGCCCGGGTATATGTACGTTCTGTACATCGTCGGCGCGATTCGGAACGGCTTCGGTATCCAGAGCGGCAGCTATACGGAAGTTTTGCTGATTAAGCTCCCGGCCATGCTGGCGGATCTTGGCCTTGGTGTTGTCATCTTCCGCATGGCGGAGGCGCGTATGTCAAAGAAACGTGCGCTGACCGTGTCGCTTGCTTATGTGTTGAATCCCGCCGTCATCTTGATTTCTGCCTGCTGGGGACAGGTGGACGCGGTGCATACCTTGCTGATTGTGCTGGCGGTTTGCGGGCTTATGGACAAGAAACTCTTGAAGGGTTCTTTATTCTTTGTGCTTGCGGTGCTTGTGAAGCCGCAGTCGTTGATGTTCACACCTCTGTTTATGTTTGCGTATGTCATGCGTTGGCGGGAAAATCAATTCAAGGGTGCGGCACTTCTGGAGCTTGTAGAGTACATTCTGATTTGCCTGCTTGCCTTTGGCGCACTGATGCTGCCCTTTGCCCCGCGGGAGGGATTCCGTTTCAATGTGGTTCCCATTATTGAGCAATATGTCGCGACGCTTTCGTCTTATCCCTATATTTCCGTGAACGCGTACAACATTTATGCCCTCCTAGGCTTAAACTGGCATCCCATTACGGGTACGGTGCTTGGCATCAGCTATGACATGCTGGGTATCATTGCACTGGTGCTGGTTGTGCTTGCGTCGTTTGCCATGCTGTGGCGGATGGGGGAGGAATCGAAATCCCGCTATATTCTTGTGGCGGCGTTTATCAACTTCAGTACCTTTATGTTCTCGGTGAAAATGCACGAACGGTATTCCTTCCCGATTATGGCGCTGATTCTTGTTCTCTTTGTGATGCGGGATGACAAACGCGTCAAGCAGCTTTATGCCTTCGCGAGCCTTGCGTTTTTGTTGAATTTCGCGGACACACTACGCCTGTATGCAGGCACACTGATGCTGGAAAAAATTGAATATACGAGCCGCCTTTTCTCTATGGTGACGATGGTGGCATACGCTGCACTGTTGTTGTATATCTACTTGGCGGGCGGCAGAGACGGTGCGGATACCCAAAAGCAGGAACGAGCGGAGGAGCCGGAACACAGCAGCACCTTTGCGGCGGCGCGGGGGTATAGCTTTGCCATTGACAAAACGGAGAAACCTGTGCGGTTTACAAGCCGGGATTTTATCGTGCTTACAACCATCACGTTGATTTATGCGGTGATTGCGTTTGTGCGCCTGGGTGATACGGCGGCTCCGCAAACAAGCGTCTGGCTCCAAACAGGCGAAGTATATGAAGTTGCGTTTGCGCAAACGGAAGATGTCAGCCGCATCCAATTTTATAACGGTGTGCGGAATGAATATGAATTCACGATTGAATATTCCTCTGATGGCGTGGAATGGAGCAATCAATTGACGACGGAGATTGATGCTGTGTTCCGCTGGAGTGAGTATAAACTCAATTTGCCCGTGCGGTATTTGCGGTTCACTTCTTTGAAGGACGATGTGCAACTGATGGAGATAGCCGTGCGCGACGCGGTGGACAAACTGCTTGTGCCCCTCCGCGTGTCGGAGAACGCCGAAGCGCTCTTTGATGAGCAGGCGTTTGTCCCGGAAGTTTCTTCCTTTATGAACGGCACATACTTTGATGAAATCTACCATGCGCGCACGGCATATGAATTTATCGAAAAGCTCAAAGTGCTGGAATGGACGCATCCGCCGCTTGGGAAGGTGTTCATCGCGCTTGGTGTGAAGGCCTTTGGTATGACGCCCTTCGGATGGCGCTGTGTCGGCACCATGTTCGGCGTACTGATGTTGCCGTTGATGTATTTGTTTGCGCGGCGCATGTTCCGAAGGACGGAATGGGCTGCGCTGGCGACGGTGCTGTTCGCGGCGGATTTCATGCACTTTGCCCAGACGCGTATCTCGACGATTGATACATACATTACCTTTTTTGTGATGGCGATGTATTACTTCATGTACAAATACTACACCATGAGTTTTTACGGGGAGCCCGAAACGGAAGCGCCGGTGCAAAAACGTCGCCAGCGGCGGCGGACAAAGGACGTGGATGCCGCGTATCGGAAGACGTTGATTCCGCTTCTCCTTTCCGGTATCTGCATGGGCTTGGGTATTGCGAGCAAATGGCCTGGCATGTACGCAGGACTGGGGCTGGCCGTTCTTTTTACCATCACGATAGTAAAGCGGTATCAGGAGTATCGCTACGCCAAGGCACATGAACTTGACGCGCCGTACAATCAATTCCCGCGGTATGCTGTACGGACATGCCTGTGGTGTGTGTTGTTTTTCGTGGTGATTCCGGCGGTGATTTACCTATTGAGTTATATCCCGTATTACCTCGGCGGCAGTCTCTACCCAGTGCGGGAGGCGAACCGGCTGTTCCGCGAGGTGCCGCTGTTTGGTACGATTTTACCGGATAACGCAGTCGGGAACTTTATCGCTGCGGTCGTACAGAACCAGCGCGATATGTTCAGCTATCACTCGAAACTCGTGTCCGAGCATCCGTTTTCCTCGGCATGGTGGTCGTGGATTTTGGATATTCGCCCGATTTTCTACTTCTCTCGCGTGGTTTCACCGGAGCTGCGGCAGGGCATCAGCGCATTCGGCAATCCGATTGTCTGGATTGGCGGCTTTGTGGCGATGATTTTCCTTGTGTACCGCTTCTGGCAAAAATATGACAGGAAGCTGTTATTCCTGTTCCTGGCGTATTTGGCACAGCTCCTCCCGTGGGCGCTGGTGTCGCGCACGACGTACATTTACCATTATTTCCCCTGTGTGCCGTTTTTGGTGCTGATGTTGACCTATGCTGCGCGGGAGTTGTACGGCAAGAGGCAAAAAAAACGGACATGGATACCTGTCGGTGTTGCGGCGGTTTCGTTGGTGTTGTTTGTCGCGTTTTACCCCGTGCTGTCCGGTGCAACGGTACCCGGCTGGTTTGTGCGGACATTCTTGCAATGGATGCCGTCGTGGCAGTTGATTGTGTAATGTATCGGAATGAGAAAGGGAGCTGCTTGGATGAAACCGGTCTTGTCGGTAGTTGTGCCTGTCTATAATGAAGAAGAGGTTTTAACAGAATCCTACCGTCGCCTGACGGTTGCGATTTCTGCGATTGGCGAGCCGTACGAATTGATTTTCGTCAACGACGGAAGCCGTGACAAAACGCCCGAGATGCTTTCCACACTGGCGGCGAGCGATGCGAATGTACGTGTGCTCAACTTTTCGCGGAATTTCGGACACCAGCCTGCCATTACGGCGGGGATGGACTATGCACAGGGCGATGCCGTCGTTGTGATTGACGCGGATTTGCAAGACCCGCCGGAGGTCATCGCGCAAATGGTGGCCAAATGGCGCGAAGGATACGATGTCGTGTACGGCAAACGGTCAAAGCGTGAGGGTGAATCGCTGTTCAAAAAGCTTTCCGCGAAGCTGTATTATCGCCTGCTGTATAGCATGACGAGTGTGGAAATGCCGGTGGATACGGGCGATTTCCGTTTGATAGACCGCAAGGTGTGTGACGCGATGAAGTCCCTTGGTGAGCGGAACCGCTATGTCCGCGGGCTGGTGTCATGGGTCGGGTATAAGCAGACGGCGGTGGAATTCGTGCGGGAAAAACGCTTTGCGGGCGAGACGAAATACCCGTTGAAGCGGATGATAAAATTGGCGATGGACGGGATTATGTCGTTTTCCTACAAGCCGCTGAAGTTTGCGTCCGGTATTGGCGTGACATTGTCGCTGTGCAGCTTTGTGTACCTGATTGTCATTATCTGCCAGAAGCTCTTCACGGACACAACGGTGCAGGGATGGGCATCCACAACGGCAATCCTTGTGTTCACGCAGGGCATTGTGCTTATGATGCTGGGCATCATCGGCGAATACTTAGGCCGCATTTTTGATGAAATCAAGGGCAGGCCGATTTACATTGTACGGGAAGCCGTGGGCTTTGAAGCCTCGGAGGAAGAGGGACAAAATGCCTAGCGGAATGAGTTTATCAAGCAATTTTTTAATAGCAATCCTTTTGCAGCTGCCGGGCTGCGTGCTGGCGGTGACACTGCATGAGTACGCAAAGGCACGTTGCTCCACGGCGTTCGGCGACCCGAAGCCGCGTGCGGACGGACGATTGACGCTGAACCCGCTTAAGCACATCGAGCCAATCGGCTTTGTGCTGCTTTGTATTTTCGGGATGGGATGGGGGAAGCCGGTGGCGATGCTGCCGAGTTATTACGACCCGGTGAAGAGACGCAAGGCTATCATCATCACACACATATTACCCGTGGTCGTCAATTTGCTTATTGGCCTCGTTCTCGGCGTATGCGCGGCGGGCTTGCATTACATGCTGCCGGAAACAGGCGCGCTGCGGTATCTGTATATCGGTGTATTGGGTGCTGCGCGTGTGAATCTTTCCTTTGCATTGGTGCAGTGCATCCCTGTATACCCCATGGCGGGGGAGCGCGTGCTCTGCCAGTTCTTGAAGCCGAACACGGTCGTCAAAATGACGCAATACCAGTTCATCTGGCAGATTCTGCTGATGCTTGGCATCGTGAGCGGGTACATCGCCATGGTGGTGAATCCGATTTGCAACCTGCTGCTGACAATCGCACAGTGAGGAGAGACATATGCCGATTCACGTCAAAACGGAGTCCTTCGAAGGCCCGATGGATTTGCTGTACCACCTCATTGAAAAGCATGAGATTGACATCTATGACATCCCCATTGCGCTCCTTGCCGACCAATATATGGCCATGTTGAAAACAATGCAGCGGCCGGATATGGAGTCTATGAGCGAGTTTGTGCTCATGGCGGCGCGGCTGCTGGAGATAAAGTCGCGAATGCTTCTCCCCGCGCCCCCGCGCGGGGATGAAGAGGAAGACGAGGACCCGCGTGCGGAGCTTGTCCGCAAGCTCATCGAATACAAGCGCTTCAAAACGGCGGCGAACGATTTGCGGGAATATGAGGCGCGCGGCGCACTTGTATTTTACAAACCGGCGGACGAATCGCTACCCTTTGCGGAACTGTACAAGCCGCAAGTTGACGTGGCGGAGCTGCTCTCCGGCGTGACGATGGATGCGTTATATGCCGCGTTTGAAGAGGTTATGAAGCGGCGGGAATTGAAAACGGATAAAGTCCGCAGCGGCTTCGGCGCGGTGGAGAAAGATAAGTATACGATTGAAGAAAAGCAGGCGCATATCCGGAATCTGATTCGGCTGTACAATTCGGTCAGCTTTGAGGATGTTTTTGCACCCGGCGCACGGAAGATGGAAAAGGTCGTGACCTTCCTCGCGTTGCTGGAATTGATACGCATGAAAGCGATTGTCATCGCGCAGGAGGAACTATTCGGTACGATTGTGTTGCGCGGGAGGGAGGCGGAAACTGATGAAGCTGATTGAGTTGGAAGCGGCGGCGGAGGCCGTCCTTTTTGCCGCAGGCGAAGCGGTGAGCCTGCCGCGCATCGCCCTTGCCATCGGGCAGGATGTGAAGACGACAAAGGGCATCATGGGTAGTTTGATGGATAAATACAACGCGCAAAAGCGCGGGATTGAGCTGATTGAGGTCGCCGATTCCTACCAACTCCGCACGAACGCGAAGTATTACGACGCGGTACGCATGCTCTTGCAAAATCCGCAAAAAAAGTCACTCACCCCGCCGCTGATGGAAACGCTTGCTATCATCGCCTACCGTCAGCCCGTCACGAAGCCGCAGATTGAGGAAATCCGCGGTGTGGACGCGGCTTTTGCTGTGAATCGCCTTGTCGAGCTTGGGCTTGTCTGCGAAAAAGGGCGCGACAACGCGCCAGGTAAGCCGATTTTGTTCGGCACGACGGACGATTTTTTGAAACATTTCGGCTTTTCCGCACTGGCCGGGTTGCCGAGTCTGCCGGAAACGGATGAACAGTTGCGTCTGGAGGCCGAAAACGAGGCGGATGAAATTTTGCCATAAATCCACCATGCGTAAAATGACAAAACCGCGCAAACTATACCGTGAACGATTTGGTATGGGAGGCATGGTTTTATGAAAAAAATTGTTGCGGCATTTGCTGCGTTTTGTATGTTGGCACAGGCAATTCCTGTTGCGGCGGCGGTGGAGCCGCCGTCCGTCGAGGCGCTGGGCGCAATCCTAATGGATTTCGACACAGGGCGCGTGCTGTGGGAGAAAAACGCGCGTGAACCGCTGGCTATGGCGAGCACGACGAAAATTATGACCTGCATCGTCGCGTTGGAAAATGCGGTGTTGTCGGATACTGTGACCATTAGCAAGCGTGCCGCCGCCGCGCCCGATGTGCAGATGAACTTGCAAGCGGGCGAGACGATTCCGCTGGAGCATTTGCTGTACGCCATGATGTTGCAATCCTCGAACGACGCGGCGGTCGCTGTGGCGGAGCATGTCGGCGGGTCGGTGGAAAATTTTTGCCGGATGATGACAGAGAAGGCATTGGCGCTGGGTGCGGCGGACACGGTGTTTGAAACACCGAATGGTTTGGACGCGGGGGAGCATCATTCCACGGCGTATGACCTTGCCGTCATTGCGCGGTATGCTTTACAGAATGAAACTTTCCTGAAGATCATTCAAACACCCGCATACACGGCTGTCAGCAGCCGTACAGTCTACGGCGTGACGAATAAAAACCGCCTCCTGCGGGAGCTGTCCGGTGCGCAGGGCATCAAGACGGGCTTCACGGGTAAAGCAGGACATTGCTTCGTCGGCGCGGCAGAGCGGGACGGGCTGCGGTTGATTTCCGTGGTGCTGGGCAGCGGCTGGGGTGCGCATGGCAAGGAGCAGAAGTGGGTGGATACAAAGCACCTCTTACAATACGGCTTCGCGGCATATAAGCAAGCGGAGGTGCTTGCGGCGGATGCGGATGCGGGTGTTCTGCCCATCAAACGCGCGCGGCAGGACAGTGTACCGCTGTATTTTGCCGAAAGCGTTACCATACCTATGACGGAGGCTGAGCGCGAGAGCGTTGACATCCGCGTGAATCGCCCGGACATGCGGCGCGCGCCGGTTGCGGAAGGGGAAGTCGTCGGTACGGCGGACATCATCATCAACGGTGCGGTATACAAAACCGTTGCCATCCGCGCGGCGGAAGGTGCGGAGAGGCATGACCTGAAAACGTCGCTGGAGAAGGTGCTTTCAACATATCTCGGGTTGGGCGCGGTTGAAGAAGTAGATATTGTATTACCCGAGTTTTAACCTTTGCACGGCGCAGTTTGCCGTGCAATTCAAAGTTTTTGATTAAACTTTTCTCGAAAAGTTTATAGGATGTGGGGCAAAGCCCCACGGTTGTAGGGGTTGATTGTATGGAGATTCGTTTGCAAAAATACATGGCGGGTTGCGGTGTCGCGTCCCGCCGCGCGTCGGAGCAGTTGATAACCGACGGTCGTGTGACGGTGAACGGCACTGTTACACGCGAGCTTGGTGCGAAGATTGATGATACGCGCGATGCAGTTGCGGTGGACGGCAAGGCAATTGCCCTGCCGCGCGCCTGTACATATGTTATGCTCAACAAACCGGTCGGGTATGTCACAACCGCCGCTGACCAGTTCGGCCGCCCCGCTGTGGTAGACTTGGTCAAGGACATTTCGACGCGTCTGTATCCCGTCGGACGGCTGGACTACGATACATCCGGTCTGCTGTTGCTGACCGACGACGGCGGCTTGACCTATGCTCTTACCCATCCAAAGCATGAAGTCGAGAAAGAATACACCGCGACGGTGCAGGGCAACCCTGTACCCGAAGCAATGAAGCGGTTCCGCACGGGCATTAAGCTGGACGGACGGATGACCGCCCCGGCGGACATCCGCGTGCTCCGCCGACGCAGTGGCGAGGCGGATGTGCGCGTCGTTATCACCGAGGGACGAAACCGCCAAGTTCGCCGGATGCTGGCGGCCATCGGTCACGAAGTCGTCACATTGCAACGCGTACGTATCGGTTCCTTGACCCTTGGCACGCTTGCGGTCGGGGCGTATCGTTTCTTGACGGAGTCTGAAGTGCAGTTCTTGCGTATCAATAATTTTTGACCCCGCGCGTACTTTGCGCGGGGTTGGCAGGGTCAAGGGAGTACTCTCCCTTGCAGGGTTTAGGACAGCGTCCCAAGGTTTTGCCTTTCAGGAAAAAATATGAATAATGGACGGCACCCCCGGCAATACTAGGGCTGGAGGTGTTCAACGAATGATTGAAAGCGAAAAAGACAAGCATGCAACAGACAAGAGCAAGAAAAAGCCGGAGCCGCAGAAGAAAACGGGCTTCTACACGGCGCTGTACGGCGGGGTCGGCCTAATGCTGACACTGGCTGTCGTCATCGGGTACAAAACCTTTGCGCCCGAGGCGATGACGCCGAACCCGAACCCCGGTCTGTCAGACACGGCGGACATCGGCGGGCAGGACAGCCAAGCTGTTGGCAGAAGCAACGAAACGCCGGGCAATTTCGGTTATCTCACCCCGGAAGACCGCGGTGAACAAAGCGACATCGGCGAGCCGCTTTTGGAAGCGACACCGGACGACACGGCGAAAGCTGTGCCGAAGGAATCGCCAGAGCCGGCCGTTGTTGTCCCAACACCTGCACCGGCCACGCAGTCTCCCCCGCCTGCGGCATCCATGACGGAGCCGGAGACACAGACGGTTGACAGCACTGCCGTCGTGCAGGAATCCGGTGAGGAGGCTACTGCGCCGGGCGAGCAGAAAGAAATAGAGTATATGTACGGCGTAAACGGTACGGAGGATTCCGCCGAAGCGAGCGGTATCACGGCGCCTCCGTCCTTCACGGTTTTTGAGGAGGGTGATGCGATGGCCTGGCCTCTGACGGGTGAGATTGTGATGGCGTATAGCATGGACCATGTTATTTATGACAAGACCCTCGACCAATACCGCACAAATAGTTCCATCAGCATCGCTTCGGAAGAGGGTGCTGAAGTACGTGCGGCGGCGGACGGCCTCGTCACCGCGGTTGAAAAATCCCGCGAGAACGGTAGGACGGTTGTGTTGGAACACGGCAACGGCTGGCAGACTACATACTGCCAGTTACAGGACGATGTGCCTGTAGACGTTGGCAGTGTGGTCAAGCAAGGTCAAGTGTTGGGCAATGTAAGTGCGCCGTCGATGTACAGCGTGCTGCTTGGNCCGCATTTGGATTTTTCCGTAGCGCGGAGCGGTGTTGTGATGAACCCGCTGGACATGCTTGCGAAAATGGAAACGGAATAAAGCATTGTAAATGCAACACGGCGCAACCTGATTTCGGTTGCGCCGTGTTGTTGTTGCTGATATAATAAAAACGAGGTGATTGCATATGAAACGTACCCGAATTACACCGTTGATAGTTATGCTGCTGCTGACTGCTGCGCTTGCCGCCTGCGGCAGCAAGGAACCCGATACCCCCAGTGTTGTGCCGACGCCGACGGCCACTCTTGCGCCCACGCCAGAACCAAGCCCGACGCCGGAGGCGGCTGACGATTCGCTTATCCGCATGGATACGGATGGTCTTGTACAGGTACATATCATTGACGGCGAAGCATTTGTGTTGTTTGATTTTGAAAAATGGGAAGCCAAATACCATATCAAAAGCGAGGCGGAGAATTTCTATTTTGATTTGACCGACATTTTCGGCCCACACCTCGAAGGGAAGCTCTTTCCGGTTGCAGGTACATCGGGCAAAGTGAAGGATGCTGCTGTCGTACAGGTGGCGGCATTGGATTGGATACAATATCCAAATGGACGTATTAACCATTCGGTGGCGTTGTTGATGGAGGACGGCGGGGTGGAATGGGTACTGGCTGACCCCTTTGCGCCAGTGCAGGGCGAGGTGATACAGAATCGCTTTTATTCCATCGGCCGTCTGCCGTGGGTGGAAAACATTGTATCTCTGTTAGCGGAGGATGACGGGAGCGGTATGACGTTTATCGCCACGACGCAATCAGGGGAACGCTTGGATTTGCGCTTGGCTTGCCGACTGACGGATGCGTTCAACGGCTTGTGGTATACCACGCTGATAACATATGCGGAGGATGCGCCGGTCGTAGGGTATATGCGTTTACAACCGGACGGAAGTGCATCGCTTTCCGTTGGATATTGGGATAGCGATGTTTTGGAAGGATGGACAGGCACATATGCGGTCGATTACAATGCGGACGACGATGTGCTGTCAGGTGTGATACAATTCGACCTTGCGGTTGATTATCGTAATTTTGACGGCGGCGATGACCCGGGATTGCCGCAAACAGCGGTGTGCGCATACCGTTTCACGTCGGAAATGTCCGGCGAGCTTGTTTTGAGCCGTATCGAAGGCGATGCGCTCTATCCGACCTTTCTCATTGACAACCCGGATGAACATAGCTTCCGGATGATTTATGACCGGGATGAAATGCTGTTTTCCGACGACGAGGGGCTCACGTATCTGTCCATAATGGATGGTGTGCCCACGCTGGAGCATAACTTCTGGCGCTGGGAGGAGTATTATGACATCATCGCTGTGGCGGAAGAGTTTGGCGGCGTGGTGAATACCAACATCAACTACATCGCTGGACTCGATGGGAAAGTGGTGGATACCGTCGTCGGCAAGGTAGCAGCGGTTGATTGGAATATGTTTTACAATTTCACCTGCCCGGCTGTGTTTATGTTGCAAGAAGACGGCGCGGTGAAGTGGTTCCTTGCTGACCCGATATCGGATGAAGCGGTGGAGTACTACTATTGCTGGGATGTGCCGTGGCTGACAGGCATCGAAGCACTGATATATGAATACGAAGGCGAGGGCATAGGCGAGAATACCGCGTATGCCTTGGACGGCGAGGGTAACCGGTATAACCTGAGCATCCCTATCAATTACGCCAGTATTTTGGATGCAGAATGGACTTGTGAACTTGATGCAGGTACGAAGGGACGTTTATATCTGCAACAGGACGGGTATGCCGCGTTTGTCATTGAGACCGACGGGCAAGACGCACGAGGGTTGTACACGGGCAGTTATACGGTAACTTTAGCGGAGGGGCAGCCGTATCGCGCCGGGATATTATCCCTTACCCTCGCGTGGGAATGGGATGAGGGGGTCAGTGATGGTGTTGGCGACAGCGCTATACAGGGCAGCTTCTTCTTCGAAAAAACCCCGGAAGGTTTCACGTTATACCATGCGGACGGAGATTCACTGTACGGGGAGAATATGACGTTTCCTTTTTGGTGGGAGTAATGAAAAGCTCCGCATCTATGTTTTGCCGTAGGCAAAACATAGATGCGGAGCCAGGGGGCGTTGTCTCATCCACCCCTTGCGCGGCAAGCCACGCTGCGCGGTACACTCGCCAACGCCCTGACCGCTGCGCGGTCAATAGGCCGCCGCTGGGCTGCGGGGGATCACAGCGCTTCAGCTTTCAGAACGCCCTCAAGCGCGGCAATGCGGAGGATAAGCGCAGTCAGTATTGCGCTTTCGCGAGAATGGTTTTGCACCGTGCAGCAAATACGGCGTGTGCCCGCGGGGAGAGAATCGTCTCCGGTATCTGCAAGGATGGACAAGAGCTTCACATCGCCCGCCGTGAGAAGGAGCATCACCGCGCCAAGCGTCTGCGCGTCGTCACGGAGTTCAATTTGCAACTCGTGGATAGTATGTCGTTTTTCCAACCGGCGCTCCGCCTTGGAAAACAGGATGAGCGTCACCAGAATAATCACCGCGGCCGTGACGGCGAGGTCGTAAAAACCAGCGCCGGCGGCAAGGCCGATGCAACCCGTCGCCCAAATGGATGCGGCCGTTGTCAGCCCGCGCACATTTGCGCCGTAGCGCATGATTGTGCCCGCGCCGAGGAAGCCGATGCCGCTGACGACCTGTGCACCCATACGCGCAGGGTCGGACAGAACCCCATATGCGGCGTTATACCGCATAAATAACAGCTCCGACAGGAGCATCACGGTAGACGCACCCACGCAGACGAGTGTGTGTGTGCGGAAGCCCGCAGGGCGGCGTTTGGACTCGCGCTCGAATCCGATGACACCGCCGAGGAGGACGGCCAGCACTGTACGGAGTAAGATGGTAGGCAGGTTCATACGGTCACATCCTTTCTATCTATAGTATATAGCAAACCGCTCTATAGGTAAACTATCAAACACAACAGGAGGCAGTAATATGATTGATTTAATGCTGTTAAACGCACTGGAAAAGGTGTTCCCGACAAAGACGCCGGGTGCGGCATTCCGCGTGGAAAGGTTGTCCGGGTTGTGGGGTGAGGAGCTGTCCGTACAGGCGGTGTTCATCTGGCGGGAGAACCCGACAGAGTACACAAAGGATGCCGTGTTCCGCGTGGAATCAGTGCTGCCGGTAACGATGCGGCGCGTGTTTTACGCGCCGGTGCTTGCACCCTGTTTGGGCGGTACGGACGACAATGTGCTGTCAAGCGAACCCGGCCTATACCCCGATGTGTTGCTCCCAATGACGGACGGAGGAATCAAACTTGTGCCCGGACAATGGCGCGCGGTATGGCTGGATGTCGCACTGGGAGAAGATATCCCGGCAGGGGATTATCCTCTGACCATACAAATCTGCGTGGCGGATGAAGTGCTGGCAACGGCGGAAATGGTGGTTGAAGTTATCGGTATACACCTGCCAAAGCAGACGCTTATCCATACGGAATGGTTCCACAGCGATTGCCTGGCAGATTATTACGAGGTGGACGTGTTTTCCGAGGCGCACTGGACGGCTATCGGGAATTTCATTGAGACAGCGGCCAAGCGCGGTATCAATATGATTCTCACGCCTGTGTTCACACCGCCGCTGGACACGGCGATTGGCGGGGAGCGCACGACGGTGCAACTCGTGGACGTGACGGTTACGAATGGAGCCTATGCATTTGGGTTTGAAAAGCTGGACAAATGGGTGCGGCTGTGTCTGGAAGCGGGTGTCGAATACATCGAAATATCGCATCTATATTCGCAGTGGGGCGCGTTGTACGCGCCGAAGGTCATGGCGACGGTTGACGGCGTGTATAAGCGCATCTTCGGGTGGGAAACGCTGGCGGCGTCGGAGGAATATGCGGCGTTTCTGCGGGCGTTCTTGCCGGAGTTGACGGAGCGCCTGCGTATGCTTGGTGTGGCGGACAACACGTTTTTCCACATTTCAGACGAACCGCATGGTGAGGAGAATATGGAAACATATGCGAATGCACTGGCACAAGTGGCACCGTATTTGGGAGGCTTCCGCATTGTCGACGCGCTGAGTGATTTTGCTTTCTACGAAAGCGGCCTTATAAAGAAACCTATCCCGGCCAATGATGCGATTGAACCGTTTCTGGAAGCGGGGATAGAAGGCTTGTGGACATACTATTGCGTCGGGCAGAACCGCCGTGTCAGCAACCGCTTCATGTGTATGCCTTCCGCGCGGAACCGCATCATCGGCGTGCAGCTTTATAAATACAATTTGGAAGGATTCTTGCAATGGGGGTTCAACTTCTATAATTCCCGCCGGTCGCTGGCGCATATTGACCCGTTTTTGATAACGGATGCGGACAGCTCCTTTTCTGCTGGGGACGCGTTTGTTGTATACCCGGGGCGCGGCCTCAAGCCGATTGAATCCATCCGCCTGATGGTCTTCTTCCATGCGTTGCAAGACCTGCGCGCGCTGCGGTTGCTGGAAGCGCTGGCCGGGCGTGAGAAGGTGCTGGCGTTGCTGGAGGAGGACGCCAAAACGCCGATAACCTTCGCAGTATACCCCAAAGACGCGGGCTGGCTTATGAATCTCCGCGAGAAGGTGAACGCCGCAATCGCTGCGTTTTCGACAAAATAGTAAATACTTCGGCAAACGAAAGCCAGCCCCGAATCATCAAAATCGGGGCTGGCATATTTTATACAAAAAAGCGCAAGAAATACATTGACATGTATTGGCAGTTGTGATAAAATGTTTCAATGTATCGTCAAGAAGTATGTGGTCTCGACGATTGTAAGAACAGTATACCATCTTTTACGGCGAAAATCAACAATTTTCTTTTCTGTCACATGGCTTGGCGAACCGTTTCGCCGGGCGATTTTGCTTTTGAAACATTCGTTTCATCTTATTTCATCCTAAGGAGTGAGCGTACGTATGGAGAAAAACAGGATACGGCCTATGCGTCTCGGTGATGTCACGCGGATGAGCTATTCCCGCATTGACGAGCTTTTGGAAATGCCGAATCTAATCGAGGTGCAAAAGGACAGCTATCAGTGGTTTCTCGACGAGGGTCTGCGTGAGGTTTTCCAGGATATTTCTCCGATTATGGATTACAGCGGCAACTTGGTGCTTGAGTTCATCGACTTTTCGCTGGATTCCGACATAAAGTACAACATCGAGGAATGCAAGGAGCGCGACGCGACATATTCTGCACCTCTGAAGGTGAAAGCGCGCCTTCGTAACAAGGAAGCGGATGACATCAAGGAACAGGAAATCTTCATGGGCGAATTTCCGCTCATGACGGATACGGGTACATTTATTATCAACGGTGCGGAGCGTGTTATCGTCTCCCAGCTTGTGCGTTCCCCGGGTATTTATTATGGCCTGGAGTTTGACAAGGTGGGCAAGTTGCTCATGTCCGCAACGGTAATTCCGAACCGCGGCGCGTGGCTGGAGTATGAAACGGATTCCAACGACGTGTTTTCCGTACGCGTAGACAGGACGAGAAAGGTGCCGGTGACGGTGCTCGTGCGTTCTCTCGGCCTTGGTACGGATGCGGAGATTATCGACCTTTTCGGCGAGGAGCCGAAGATTGTCGCGACAATTGAAAAGGACGTCAGCAAGAACTACGAGGAAGGCCTTGTGGAAATCTACAAGCGTATCCGCCCGGGCGAGCCGCCCTCGCCGGAGAACTCGGAAAGCCTGCTGCGCAGTATGTTCTTTGATCCCAAGCGCTACGACCTTGCGAAGGTCGGGCGTTACAAGTATAACAAAAAGCTTGCTCTCCGTAACCGCGTGCGTGATTGCCGCCTGGCGGAGAATGTGGTTGACCCCTCTACAGGTGAAATTATCGGTGAGGAAAACCAGATAATCACAGTCGATTTGGCGGATGCGATTCAAGATACCGGCCGCGGCTTCGTCTGGATTAAGACGGAAGACGACAAGCGGACGAAGGTTCTTACGAACCAGACGGTGGACGCAAGTGTGTTCCTTGCGCCGCTTGGCTTGGATGCGCGTGCGCTCGGCATCAAGGAGCGGGTGTACTTCCCCGCGCTTGCAAAGCTGATGGAGGAATATCCGGTTGCGGCTGATTTGGCGCAGGCGATAAAGGAAAACATTACCCGTATTATACCGAAGCATATCACCGTGGAGGACATCTTCGCCTCGATGAGCTATGTCATCGGATTGGATTACGGCCTTGGCCATAAGGATGATATTGACCATTTGGGCAACCGCCGTATCCGTGCGGTAGGCGAACTGTTGCAAAACCAGTTCCGTATCGGCCTCGCACGTATGGAGCGTGTTATCAAGGAGCGCATGACAATTCAAGATTTGAATATGGTCGTCACACCGCAAGCGCTTGTGAACATCCGCCCCGTTACGGCAGCGATTAAGGAATTCTTCGGAAGCTCCCAGCTTTCCGCGTTTATGGATCAGACGAACCCGTTGGCAGAGTTGGCGAATAAGCGCCGTCTGTCCGCGTTGGGTCCGGGCGGTTTGTCCCGTGACCGTGCCGGCTTTGAGGTGCGTGACGTGCATAGCTCGCATTATGGCCGTATGTGCCCGATTGAGACGCCGGAAGGCCCGAACATCGGTCTTATCAACTCCTTGGCGACGTATGCGCGCATTAATGAATACGGCTTTATTGAAGCACCGTACCGCGTGGTGGATCATACCGGCAGTCGTCCGCGTGTGACGGATCATTTCATCTACATCACGGCGGATGAGGAAGAGAACTACACCGTTGCCGAGGCGAATGCCCATGTGAACGAGAATGGTGAGTTTATTGATGAGAAAATCGCGGGTCGTAACCGCGAGGAAATCGTGCTTGTTGACCGTTCGAAGATTGATTTGATGGACGTTTCACCGAAGCAGCTCGTTTCGGTCGCGACAGCGCTCATCCCGTTCCTGGAGAACGATGACGTGGCGCGTGCGCTGATGGGATCGAACATGCAGCGGCAGGCTGTGCCGTTGCTGAACACCGCTGCGCCCATCGTTGGCACGGGTATGGAATACAAGACGGCAAAGGATTCCGGTGTTGTCATCATCGCGCGGGAGGACGGCGTGGTGGAGAAGCTTTCCGCCGACCGCATCGTCATCCGCGGGGATAACGGCGGGCGCGAGTCCTACCATATCACGAAGTTTATGCGCAGCAACCAGGGTACCTGTATTAACCAGCGCCCGATTGTTGACAAGGGTGACCGTGTGAAGAAGGGGCAAATCATTGCGGACGGCCCGTCCACCTCGGAGGGTGAGCTTGCCCTCGGTAAGAACCCGCTCATCGGCTTTATGACGTGGGAAGGTTTTAACTACGAGGATGCTATCTTACTCAGTGAAAAACTGGTGGAGGAAGATGTTTACACCTCTATCCATATCGAGGAATACGAGGCCGAAGCGCGCGACACGAAGCTGGGCCCGGAAGAAATCACGCGTGATATCCCGAACGTCGGTGACGATGCGCTGAAGGATTTGAATGAAAACGGTATCATCCGCATCGGTGCGGAAGTTCGCCCGAGCGACATTTTGGTCGGTAAGGTCACGCCGAAGGGTGAGACAGAATTGACGGCGGAGGAACGCTTGCTTCGTGCCATCTTTGGTGAGAAGGCGCGTGAGGTGCGCGATACTTCGCTCAAGGTGCCCCATGGCGAAAGCGGTATCATCGTGGACGTGAAAGTGTTCACGCGCCAGAACGGCGATGAGCTGCCCCCGGGTGTGAACCAGGTTGTCCGTGTGTATATTGCGCAGAAACGTAAAATCAGCGTCGGCGATAAGATGGCCGGCCGCCACGGCAACAAGGGCGTTATCTCCCGCGTGCTGCCGGTGGAGGATATGCCGTTCCTGCCGAATGGCCGTCCGCTTGACATCGTGCTGAACCCGCTGGGCGTGCCGTCACGTATGAATATCGGGCAGGTCTTGGAGGTGCATCTGGGCTTGGCCGCAAAGGCGCTGGGTTGGAAAATCGCGACCCCTGTCTTCGACGGTGCGAACGAGATTGACATTATGGATACGCTTGACTTGGCGAACGACTATGTTAATATGGAGTGGGATGAATTTGCCGCGAAATGGAAGGGTGTTATCGAGGACGATATCTTCGAGAGCCTGGAGGAAAATAAGGACCACCGCGACGAATGGCGTGGCGTTCCGCTTTCCCGCGACGGCAAGATTCACCTGCGTGACGGCCGCAGCGGTGAGGAGTTTGACAACCCCGTAACCGTGGGCTACATGCACTACTTGAAGCTTCACCATTTGGTTGACGATAAGATTCACGCGCGTTCCACGGGTCCGTATTCGCTCGTCACGCAGCAGCCATTGGGCGGTAAAGCCCAGTTCGGCGGCCAGCGTTTCGGTGAGATGGAGGTTTGGGCGCTGGAGGCGTATGGCGCGGCGTATACCTTACAGGAAATTCTGACGGTCAAGTCGGATGACATTGTCGGCCGTGTGAAGACCTACGAAGCGATTGTCAAGGGCGAGAACATCCCCGAACCGGGCGTGCCGGAATCCTTTAAGGTTCTTTTGAAGGAGCTGCAAGCGCTGGCGTTGGATGTCCGCGTGCTCCTCGCCGATCATACCGAGGTTGAAATTAAGGAAATGATTGACGATGTAGACGATTTGAATGTGAACATCGCCGGTTTTGAGGACGATTATGACGAGGAAGAAAGCTTCATCCACAAGAGTGCGGAGAAGCCGCTGGTGGATTTGCTGGCCGATTTTGATTTGCCGGAGGATGAGGCGGATGAAGAATCCGAGGACGATGAGGATCCGTTTGACAAGGCCTTTAAGGGCGGCGGGAAAGCCTTCGCTGAAGAGGAATTGCTGGGTGACCCGTTGGATGATGAGCTGTTTAAGGATTTGCCTGACGACGAGGATGATGATATCGACGACCTGGACGATGATTTGGGTCTTGAACTCGACCTTGCGGATGATTTAGACCTTTATAAAGACGAGGAATAAGTTACCGCTTGTATCAACTCGCATTGTCCGATAACCACGGAACCTTTGGGAAGGGGAAACAGTATGTCAGAACGAAACACTGAGCAAGCCATTGTCTTTGACTCCATCAAAATTGGATTGGCATCTCCTGAAAAAATACGCGAATGGTCACGCGGCGAGGTTAAGAAGCCGGAAACCATCAATTATAGAACACTCAAGCCGGAACGTGACGGCCTTTTCTGTGAGCGCATCTTTGGCCCGGATAAGGACTGGGAATGCCATTGCGGCAAGTACAAGCGCATCCGTTACAAGGGTGTCGTCTGCGACCGTTGCGGTGTGGAGATTACAAAGAAAAAGGTGCGTCGCGAGCGCATGGGTCATATCGAATTGGCCGCACCCGTCTCGCATATCTGGTACTTCCGCGGAATTCCGAGCCGCATGGGTTTGATTTTGGCCATGTCGCCGAGAAGCCTGGAGAAGGTGCTGTATTTCGCGAACTATATTGTCGTTGACCCGGGCAACACCGGTTTGCAGGTGAAACAGCTCTTGACGGAGAAGGAATACCGCGACGCGATTGACAAGTACGGAGCGAACAGTTTCCGCGCAGGCATGGGTGCTGAAGCGGTGAAGGAAATCCTTCTCGCGATTGATTTGGAAAAGGAATCCGCGGAGTTGAAGGTCATGCTGAAAACAGCGGCCGGCCAGAAGCGCGTGCGTATCATCAAGAAGCTGGAAGTCCTGGAGGCATTCCGCATTTCGCAGAACAAGCCGTCGTGGATGATTATGGATGTTGTACCGGTTATCCCGCCCGATTTGCGCCCGATGGTGCAGTTGGACGGCGGCCGTTTCGCGACGTCTGATTTGAATGATTTGTACCGCCGCGTCATCAACCGCAACAACCGTTTGAAGCGGCTGCTTGACCTCGGTGCGCCGGACATCATTGTGCGCAACGAGAAAAGAATGTTACAAGAAGCGGTGGATGCGTTGATTGACAATGGCCGCCGTGGCCGTCCCGTGACAGGCCCCGGCAACCGCGCGTTGAAGTCACTGTCCGACTTGCTCAAAGGCAAGCAGGGTCGCTTCCGGCAGAACCTGCTTGGTAAGCGCGTGGATTACTCCGGCCGTTCCGTTATCGTCGTCGGGCCGAACTTGAAGCTCTTCCAGTGCGGTTTGCCGAAGGAAATGGCAATCGAGTTGTTTAAGCCCTTCGTAATGAAGAAGCTTGTATATTCCGGGCTTGCACACAATATCAAGTCCGCGAAGCGTATGGTGGAGCGTTTGCAACCGGAGGTTTGGGACGTGCTCGAAGGGGTCATCAAGGAGCATCCGGTCATGTTGAACCGCGCGCCTACGCTGCACAGATTGGGTATTCAGGCATTTGAGCCTGTCCTTGTCGAGGGCAAGGCGCTCAAGCTGCACCCGCTTGTTTGCTCGGCGTATAATGCCGACTTTGACGGCGACCAGATGGCCGTACATTTGCCCCTGTCGGTGGAAGCACAGGCAGAATGCCGATTCCTCCTTCTCGCGCCGAACAACCTGCTCAAGCCGTCCGACGGCGCGCCGGTAACGGTGCCGACGCAGGATATGGTTCTGGGTATTTACTATTTGACGATTCAAAAGGATGGCGAGCCGGGTGAGGGTAAGATTTTCAAAGACCCAGAGGAAGCCATGCTTGCGTATGACAATGCTGTGATTTCGCTCCATGCGAAGATAAAGGTGCGCCGCACGATGGAAATTGACGGCGTGATGCAGTCCCGTCTTGTGGAGACGACTATAGGCCGCGTTATTTTTAACGAAGCACTCCCGCAGGAGTTGGGTTTTGTAGACCGTACAAACCCCGAGAATCTTTTCCTTTATGAGATTGATTTCCTGACGGATAAGAAAATGCTTGCCAAAATCATCAACCGCTGCATCAACCGGTACGGGCAGACGGATACTGCCGCCGTGCTTGACAGCATTAAGAATCTCGGCTTCAAGTTCTCGACACGCGGCGCGCTTTCTGTTTCGATTTCGGATATGGAAATTCCGGCCGCAAAGCAAACGCTGATTGAAGGCGCGGAAGCTTCGGTTGAAAACATTACGAAAATGTTCCGCCGCGGCCTTATGACGGATGAAGAGAGACACGAAAAGGTTATCTCCATCTGGAATGAAGCCAACGACAAAATTACAGAAGCACTTATGGAAGGTCTTGGCCGGTACAACAGCATCCATATGATGGCAGATTCCGGCGCGCGCGGCTCCAAGGCGCAAATTAAGCAGCTTGCCGGTATGCGTGGTCTCATCGCGAGCCCGTCCGGTGGTATCATTGAGTTGCCGATTAAGTCAAATTTCCGCGAAGGTCTGACGGTTCTGGAGTATTTCATTTCCGCGCATGGTACGCGGAAGGCACTTTCCGATACGGCGCTCCGCACAGCGGATTCGGGTTATTTGACCCGCCGTCTGGTGGACGTATCGCAGGATATTATCATCCGTGAATGGGATTGTGTTTCGGAAGATACCGACAAGCCCGGTATGTGGGTGGAAGCGTTTACCGACAAGGCGATTGGCAATTCCGATAGCACGGAAGTTATCGAATCGCTGCATGACCGTGTGGTCGGCCGCTGGTCGATTGAGCGGATTGTCAACCCGGAGACGGGTGAAGAAATCGTACCGGAAGACACCATGATTTCGCCGGATCAAGCCGCTGAAATTGAAAAAGCGGGCATCCAACGCGTATTCATCCGCACAATATTGACGTGCCGTTCCAAAATCGGGCTTTGCTCGAAGTGTTATGGCGCAAACATGGCATCAGGGCGCATCGTCCGTGTGGGTGAATCGGTCGGTATCATCGCGGCACAGTCCATTGGTGAGCCGGGTACACAGCTTACCATGCGTACCTTCCATACGGGCGGTATCGCGAGTAATGAGGACATCACACAGGGTCTTCCCCGTGTTGAGGAATTGTTCGAAGCGCGGAAGCCGAAGGGTCTTGCCATCATTGCCGAATTCGGCGGTGAGGTGACGGTCAATGATACAAAGAAGAAGCGCGAGGTTGTCGTAACAAACCGCGAAACGGGTGAAACGAAGGATTATTTGATTCCGTACGGCTCCCGCATCAAGGTGGCGAACGGCATCACGGTCGAGGCGGGCGATGAGCTCACTGAGGGTAGTGTGTACCCGCATGACATCTTGAAAATCAAGGGTCTGCGCGGTGTGCAGGATTATATGATTCGCGAAGTGCAGCGCGTATACCGCCTGCAAGGCGTGGATATTAACGACAAGCATATTGAGGTTATCGTTCGTCAGATGCTCAAGCGCGTACGCATTGAGGAGAACGGCGACAGCGAATTCCTCCCGGGCAGCCTGGTGGATTGGCTTGACTTCGAGGATGTCAACGCGAGCCTGCTTGCGCAGGGGCTTGAGGTTGCAACAGGCGTACGCGTGCTGCTTGGTATCACGAAGGCATCGCTTGCGACGGATTCGTTCTTGTCCGCCGCATCCTTCCAGGAGACGACGCGTGTGCTGACAGAGGCCGCCATCAAGGGCAAGATTGACCCGTTGATTGGCTTGAAGGAAAATGTCATTATCGGTAAATTGATTCCCGCAGGTACAGGTATGCAGCAATACCGCCGTATCGGCGTGGTGTATGATGACGGCACAAGTGCTGTCGAGCCGACGCAAGAAATAGAATAAGTATGAGAAGAGCCGCGCTTGCGCGGCTCTTTGTATCTATCCCATGAGGAGGCGTGTTATGCGGTTGTTTCATGTCAGTGAGGAAGAGAATATTGAGCGGTTTGTCCCACGTATTCCGACGCGGCAGGATATGAACCAAACGGTGGGTTTGGTGTGGGCGCTGACAGAACTGGCGCTGCCTAACTTCCTTACGCCGCGAGACTGTCCGCGTGTGGGGTACCGTGTGAATGATAACAGCACTACGGATGATGTCGAAAGATTTTTCACCTCCTCTTCACGGCATTGCGTCATCATTGAGCGCGATTGGCATCAGCGGATGCTGGAGACAACGCTGTATGTATATGAATTCGACCCGGCGCATTTCCATCCGGGCGGCGGTTTTTACGTCAGCGAGCAAACGGAAACACCCATCGCTGTTACGCGATATGACGACTTGTACGGCGAGCTGTTCAGGCGGAACACTGAGGTCAGGCTGGTTGACAATTTATGGAAAATCGGCGAAGAAGTTAAGGTGTCCTCCCTGACGTATTCGCTGTGCCGGATGGCCAACGCGAAGCCGAAAACGGAGGACGACGTATGATAAAAGCAGCATTTGTTGACTTGGACGGGACGCTGTTGAACAATGCGAAGCAGGTAACATCGCGCACGCTTCGTGCGCTTGCGGCTTGTCATACCAATGGTATACGAACGCTGATTGCGACGGGGCGGCCGCCGTTGTTGCAACGGATGATGCCCTGGGCGGCGGACGCGTGGGTATTGTTTGACGGCGGGGTGTATTCAAACGGCGCGTGCGTGTTCGTGGGCGAGACGAAGGTGTATGCGCATATCGAAACGGATGCGGTACGGCAGGTGCTTGCCGTGGTGCAGAGGCAGCCGGATCTGAACGTTGCTTTACAATTGGACGATGAAGTGCACGCATTCCGCTTTTTGCCGGATATGTCGCTGGAGGACCCGTGGGGTGTTGATTTCGCGGATGCACTCACACTGGCACAAGCAGACAAGACAAAGGCAAATAAAATCCTTGTATTCTATGCGGGTCTTGTTGATACGGAACGGCGGATGACACAACCGTTAATTGCGGAAATCATCGCGGCGGCGGGTGGCATGGCGGAATCGTATGTGACAGACGGCGGCCTTTGTGTGCAGATGGCGCCGCTGGGAGTGAGCAAGAAGCGCGGCATTGAAATGTTGCGGGTGCATCTTGGCCTTGGTGCGGACGAAATCGCTGTCTTCGGTGACGATGTGAACGATATGGAGATGCTTTCTGCTTATCCGAACAGCTACGTTATGGGTAACGCAGATGCGGCAGTAAAGGCATGCGCACAGTTTTCCGCACCGTTGAATGAGGATGATGGCGTGGCGCGGGTGCTAGAGGAAATTATACAAAGGCAGGGAGGAAGATTGTGACGGAAACCCGTTTGGCAACATTGGAAGACATCCCCGCGTTGCTGGAGATGCGAATGGAATTCCTTGGTGAAGCGAATGCTGTGGCGGACGAAGCATTGGCCGGTATGCTCCGTATGACGAACGAAGAGTTTCTGCGGGAAGGGTTGGCCGATGACAGCTTTGTGCAAGTCGTTGCGCTTGACGGCAATACAATTGCCGCCACCGGTAGTGCGTCCTTCTACCGCCTTCCGCCGAACAAAGGCTGCCCGAACGGGCGCTGTGCCTATGTTGGTAATATGTATACCCGCCCGGCATACAGGCGGAGAGGGCTTGCGGAAAGTATCCTAACGCAGCTTTTGGCAGAAGCGAAGGCGCGCAACTGCCGGAAAATCATGCTCCATGCGACGGAAATGGGGAGGCCGCTGTATCGCAAGTTGGGTTTTGCAGATAGCAAGGACGATATGGTGCTGAAGGTGTAGCCTATTCCTTTGCCTGTGGCTTTTTGAAGAATTCCGCGATACCCGCGATGAGCAGAAACCCGCCGAACAGCTTCCGCAGCAACTCCGGCTCTGTCCGCAATGCGATGAAGGCACCGATACCTGCGAGGAGCAGCCCCGGTAAAATCATCGGCACAAGCACATCTTTCTGGATGCGCTTGTTTCTGACATGGAAAAAGAGCGCGACGGCAGCGGTCGGGAGAAAGTATAGTAAATTCGCACTTTGTGCGGCATGCTGGTCCATCCCGGCAAGGAATATCAGTGCGGGGATGAGAATCGTACCACCGCCGATGCCCATACCGCTGATGATGCCCGCCGCCAACCCTGATGCGATGAGAATGACGGTGTTCATATTATCATCCTCACAGCGGCCGCGACCATGAACAGGCCAAAGAGCTTGTGCAGCCAGGACGCCGATAATTTTGACAGGAGCTTTGCGCCGATAGCGCCGCCTATAACCCCGCCGAGTGAGATAAACGCGATGGCCGCCCAGTCCATCTCGGGACGGCTGATATAGAGGATTGCGCTTGCCAAAGACAGCGGCAGAATCACCGCGATGGCGCTTGCGTGCGCTTTGTGCGTCTCGACACCGAGGAACCGTTCCATGGATGGAACGAGTATTGTGCCCCCGCCCGCGCCGAAGAGGCCGTTGCAGAATCCGGCCACTGCGCCGATGGATATGCTTTGAATGGTGCGTTTCATGGTTGCCACTCCCTTCGTGATGCGGATAGTTTGCCCCAAAGCGTCCGAAATATAAGTGTAAAATAACAGAAGCCCTTGTGTCATGACACGAGGGCTTCTGTTTGCTCCGGCTTCAGGAACCGGGGCGCTTGTGCTTTGCGTATTGGTCGAGCACGTAGGAACGCGGCTTCGTCACAACCGGCGGTTGCGGCGTTGCGATGCTCCGCCCGTTGCTTTCGGCCGCAAGGAGTTGTTTGTTTCGTTCCTCCTGCGCGCGGATTTTGACGTCCATCTCCATGACCTCACGGATGCGTGCTTGCAATGCCGAAATCAATGCGGGTTGCTTTTCCGCCTCCGCCTCAAAGATGGGCTTCAGTCGTGTGAAAATGGATTGGAACACATCATCGCACTCCAGAACAATCTCTATCAATCGTTGCTTTTTCACGGCGATTTCCTTTGAAAATTCTGTCCGCTCCGGCGAGGGCGGGTGCATGTACAGTGTTTCCTGATTTTCGCAAATCGCTAGAATTTGCGAGAGTGCACCTTGCTTTTTATCCAACAAATCCCGCAGTACGCGGATTTCTGTAGCGAAGCTGTCCATTTGCACAACACCCCTTTCTTCCGGGTGCGGAGAACACCCATGTTAAAACACACATCATACCGAATCCTATTTGGATACCGTTCCTTTTCCCGTCCGGTAGATGCCGCCCGTGACGCGGCCGCCGTTCATATCCAGCAGTTCGTCCACCGTCACAAAGGTATACCCC
>JGI994J12354_10000410_pt1 | contig 42348 bp, 36 predicted proteins | sample IntmicLarv3ML3BL_FD_12354 | JGI IMG/M metagenome (IMG submission 12354) | reverse complement strand
TCCTATGAAATAAAAACGCTCCGCGGGATGCGCACTCGCTCAATTGGAAGAGCGCTCGGCGCGGCGAGTCTGCAAGCAGACTCTTTGTTCTAGGAAATTACATCCTAATTTTTATTGTTTTTTTAATTCTTAGTTTTTAAAACTATGCACTGGTGCTGGTATGCGTCCTTTGCGGTTAACAAAGTTGCCACAATCAAATGAATTAACTGGCATTACTGGTGCATATCCTAGTAATCCACCAAATTCTACCGTTTCACCAACGTCCTTGCCAATAACTGGAATAATACGAACCGCAGTAGTTTTTTGATTAATCATTCCAATTGCCATCTCATCGGCAATTATCCCCGCAATGGTCGTTGCCTTGGTATCACCTGGGATAGCAATCATATCAAGTCCCACCGAGCATACACAAGTCATTGCTTCTAATTTTTCCAATGTCAAAGCGCCTGCGACCACCGCATCAATCATACCTTGGTCCTCACTGACAGGGATAAATGCCCCGCTTAGACCACCGACATATGATGATGCCATAATGCCTCCCTTTTTAACTTGGTCGTTTAAAAGAGCCAAGGCCGCTGTTGTCCCCGGTGCACCAACCATTTCCAAACCTATTTCTTGTAATATCTCAGCAACGCTATCACCAATCGCTGGCGTTGGTGCCAATGATAAATCAATAATGCCAAATGGGATGCCCAAACGCTTAGATGCCTCCCTCGCAACTAATTGTCCTACTCTTGTTATCTTAAATGACGTTTTCTTAATTGTCTCGCAAAGTTCTTCAAAGTCAGCCCCACGAACCTGCTCTAAGGCATATTTAACCACGCCTGGCCCGCTAACGCCAACATTAATAATCGCATCGCTTTCGGTTACGCCATGAAATGCCCCTGCCATAAATGGATTGTCATCTGGTGCGTTGCAAAAAACCACTAATTTTGCACAACCTAGCGAGTCATTGTCTTTGGTTGCTTCGGCCGCTTTAAGAACAATATCGCCCATTAATCTAACCGCATCCATATTAATACCTGTCTTAGTCGAGCCTAGATTAACCGAACTACATACTCTCTCGGTTTTAGCTAATGCTTCTGGAATTGAACGGATTAAGTATTCATCGGCCTGCGTCATTCCTTTTGCTACAAGGGCTGAATACCCGCCAATAAAATTCACCCCAACTTCTTTGGCAGCTTTGTCTAGCGTCTGTGCAATCGTTACAAAATCAGCTGGATTTTTACACGCCGCTCCACCTACTAAGGCAATCGGTGTGATTGAAATTCGTTTATTGACAATCGGAATGCCATATTCCGTTGAGATATCTTCACCTGTCTTAACTAAATCTTTGGCAACGGTCGTTATCTTCTCATATATTTTGCGATTGACCGCATCTAAATCAGCATCGACACAGTCTAATAAGCTAATTCCTAGCGTGATGGTTCTGACATCAAGATTTTCTTGTTCAATCATTTTGTTTGTTTCGCGTACTTCAAATATGTTAATCATTTGCTGTTCCTTTCTTAAGCAAGCGCCGTTACAGGTAACGGCGGGATGAAACCCCGCCCCTACGGTTTCATCATTACGAGCGTACTCGCAATGACTATATACGATGCATTTTATTGAAAATATCTTCGCGTTGGCAACGAATAATGACACCAACTTCTTTTCCGATAACATTCAAATCTTCCACGATATCGCTATTGTTTTTATTCGCCTTTTGAGTATCTGTAATCATCATCATATTAAAATATCCATCAATAATCGTCTGTGAAATATTTAAAATATTGATATCTTGCTCTGCCAAATAAGAACATACTTTGGCGATAATCCCCACGGTGTCTTGTCCTACTACGGTAATAATTGTTTTCTTCATAATCTTCCTCCTCATATCTTCTGGGTTTATTTTTATTTCAAATCTACTAATCCCGAAATTGTATCGCGCCTAGCAACTTTTATCTCAAAATCCCTTGCCTTATAAGGATTATCTCCCATCGTTATCTCGGCACAAACCGTCTCAAAAGCAAGGGCTTCATAATTATTTTCTTGGCTTAAGTGCCCTAGCAAAACGACTTCCAAATCATCATGCAACACTTCACACAAAAGTTTGCCCGCATTTTCATTTGATAAATGTCCTCTATCACTTAAGATACGTTGCTTTAAATAATATGGATATGCGCCCACTTGAAGCATATTGACATCATGGTTCGACTCTAGTAAAAGGGCATTTAGACCCGATAAATTATCAATAATATAATCCGTATATTGTCCCATATCTGTCGCTACGGCAATTGCCTTATCGCCACATTCTAAGCGATAGCCTACTGGCTTAGCAGCATCATGTGAAATCTCAAAGGGCTTAACGGTCACATCGCCTATCATATAATCTTCGTCAGCTTTTATCTCGCGGAAAATTCCTTCTGGTAATTTACCCAAGGTACTCATCTTCGACATTACCTCAATGGTTCCTTGTGTTGCGTAAATGGGAATACCATAACGCCGTGCAATAACGCCTAAGCCTTTGATATGGTCCGAATGTTCGTGCGTCACTAAAATTCCGTCAATCTCACTGGTCGTTCTATCAATTTCATTCAACCCAAATTCAATTCGCTTGCCACTAATACCCACATCGACTAACAAGCTAGTTTTGTCACTGCCTACAAAAACACAGTTGCCACTGCTACCACTGGTTACACTACATAGCTTCATAATTTTTGCATCCTCAACTCTATCTGCTTAATGGTGCTTGAAAAGTCACCGCTATTATCTATCGTAAAATCACATCTGTTTTTAAATTCCACACTTGATAATTGATTGCCCATAATTTGTCGCGACTTATCTTCGCTATAATTGCGACTTTCCCGTAATCTTGTGCATCTAACTTCACTATCGGCATAAATGTACCAAGTTTCATCACATAGATAGTTGTAATTAGCTTCCAGTAATAATGCCGCTTCAATAAAGAAATATTGTTCTCCCGCCTTGCTTGCTTTATCAATCATGTCAATAATATAGTGCTTAACATAGGGATGAATAATCGCATCTAATAATGCTAACTTTTTCGTATCGGCATGAACTATTCTGCCCATCTTAGCACGATTGAGTTCGCCGCCTTCATCTATTATATCAGACCCTAGCAAATCAACGACGTCTTCATAACATGCTTCGCCTTTTTTAATACCAAAATGCCCGATGTCATCGGCTTTTGCAATAATAGCATTATAATACTCACTTAGATATTCAATTATCGCACTTTTGCCAGCGCCAATACCACCGGTGATGCCGATTATTTTCACTATCAAACTGTCCTTTCATATTACTACTTTGCACTATACCAATTCTCGCCAACATTAATATCTATTTCCAACGGCACCAATAAATCCGCCGCCGTTGTCATCTCTTCTTGTAAGATGATTTTTACTTCTTCAACCTCATCAACATGCGTTTCAATTAACAATTCATCATGTACTTGTAAAACCACACGTGATTTTAACCCTTCGCTTTCTAATCGCTTATCTACTTTAATCATGGCAATCTTCATAATATCAGCGGCCGTTCCTTGAATTGGTGAATTCATCGCTACCCGTTCGCCAAATGCCCGTTGCATAAAATTACTTGATGCTATTTCTGGAATTGGTCTAACTCGCCCAAACAAGGTTGTCACAAACCCATTTGCCTTTGCATCAGCAACCGTTTTGTCAAGAAAACTCTTAATACTAGGATACGTCTCAAAATACTTCTCAATATATTCTGCCGCTTCTTTTTTCGTAATACTTAAATCTTGACTCAAGCCAAAAGAACTAATCCCATAGACTATTCCAAAATTAACCGCTTTGGCATTGCGACGTTGTAGACTTGTCACTTCATCAAATGGCGTGTGGAATACTTGCGAAGCCGTAATACGGTGGATATCCTTGGCCTCTTTGTATGCGTTAATTAACTTCTCATCTTTTGAAAAATGCGCCAATACACGCAACTCTATTTGTGAGTAATCAGCGTCCACAAAAATGTAATCCTCTTTGGGAACAAAAACTTTACGGATTAATCGACCTAATTCCATTCGCACGGGAATGTTTTGTAAGTTTGGCTCGGTACTACTAATTCGTCCAGTTGCTGTAATAGTCTGATTGAAATTCGAATGAATTCGTCCATCTTTAGCAATATAATTTGCCAATCCATCAGCATAGGTCGATTTTAATTTGGTTAACTGTCGATACTCTAAAATACTTTTAACAATTTCATTCTCTGATGCTAACTTTTCTAAAACATCAGCGGCTGTTGAATAGCCGGTCTTAGTTTTTTTGCCGCCCGGTAATTCAAGCTTTTCAAATAAAATCACCCCTAGCTGTTTGGGCGAATTAATATTAAACTCCGCACCTGCTTGTTCGTAGATAATACCTTCTAATTCGGCAATTCTAACTGCTAATTGTTCGCCATACACCCTAAGCTCATCACCTTCAACTTTAATGCCAATTCGTTCCATCTTGTACAGCGAAAATAATAATGGCATCTCCATTTCTAAGTATAGTTTGCTCATGCCTTGTCTTTTAAGTTCATCAAGCAATATCCCTAATACNTTCATCGGCACATATGCCATATAACCAGCATATGCCAAAGCTTTTTCTTCGTCAACTTTAGTAATCGTTTCTTTTCCTAATAATTCACTGGCACTTGGCACCGTCATATCAAGATAATTGTGAGCTATCATATCGTATGTGTATTCCGATTTGAGGGGATTAATCAGATATGTTGCCACTGCCACATCAAATAAATTATCACATGCCAAGGTCGGCACGTATTTTAAAAATAGCTTGGCATTTAAAACAGCTATTTTTACTTTTTGGGCTATCAATTTTTTAACTTTGTTCACTAGATAATCAGCAGTAATAAACCCTTGAACCGTCATGTAGACAACTACGCCTTGTGCGGTTGCCAATGAAATTCCCACTAGCTCATCGTTTTCCTCAAGTACTTGTACGCCAACTGTCTCACCGCTTGCAATATTGGCGAAAATGTTTTCTACTTCTGATAATTCAGCTGTTGTTGTAAATTCACTAGACTGCGAGTCAAACCCATCATGATTAAGATTAGGGTCTTTAAAATTAGTCGTATCAAAACATGATAATAAATTTTTAAACCCGAGTTCTTGAAAATATTGGTATGCTTCCTCAGTATAAAAATCTGTAACTTTCGCATCATCCCAATTATATTCCATTGGTACATCCAAGCAAATAGTCGCCAATTCCTTACTAAGCTGTGCCTTATCGTAGTTATCCCTTAGCGACTCTCTTGCTTTATTAGGTTTTATTTCGTCAACATGAGCATATGCATTTTCTATACTTTTATATTCCACAATGATTTTAGTTGCGGTTTTTTCGCCAATTCCCGGCACTCCCGGGATATTATCTGAAGCATCGCCCATCAAGGCCTTAAGGTCAATAAACTGTGTCGGTGTTACTTGGTAATATTCCTCCACGTCAGCCGCATAATAATCTTCAATCGTTGTCTTGCCCGCCTTAGTCTTAGGAATGCGGATTTTAATCGTATCAGATGCTAGTTGTAGCAAATCACGGTCACCTGATAAAATGGTTACTTCTAATCCTTTTTCCTCGGCCGTCTTTGCTATTGTTCCTAAAATATCATCCGCTTCATAGCTTTCTAATTCAGCAATGCCAACTCCCATCGCCCGTAGTACTGCTTTGATAATCGGCACTTGTTGTCTAAATTCCTCTGGTGCTGGTTTTCGCGTGCCCTTGTATTCGCTATACATCTTGTGGCGAAATGTCGGCCCTGCTAAATCAAAAGCAACCGTCAAATAATCCGGTTTTTCTTCTGCCAGCCTTCTAAATAAAATATTTAAAAATCCATAAACAGCATTTGTATGCACGCCCTTAGCATTAGTCAAATCAGGCAGTCCAAAAAACGCTCTACTTAAAATACTATGTCCATCTATCAAAAGGATTTTCATCTTCTACCTCTTCCTAAAACTATTATAGTAATACACCAACTGCAAAAAGAACAGCTATTCCGACTAACACAATCAATGATATAATCAGCAGTTTTTTATTTTGACACTTTTTCAATCGTTTATCTAAATCGTTTTGCAAAAGACCTCTGATATCATAGGTATCATCCTTATCATTATCAAAGTAATTCAGCGTGACATCCACAATATAATATGTCTCCAGTTCTTGGAAACACTGCGGACACTCCTTGACATGCCTAACAAACTCTTCCTGTATTCGTTCAGGAAGAGTTTGTTTGATATATGCATCTACATAATTCTTAGCCAGTTCACAATTCATACAATAATTTTACACTTTCATCGTCATTTTAGCAAGCCATTCATTCTCTTCTTTATTAAGAAATGGCGAGATGGTTTGGTAAACTTTTTCGTGATAATTATTGAGGTGCTGTTTTTCTTCTTTGGTTAGCGTATCAACATCAATTAAACTCAAATCAAATGGTACCACTGTTAATGTCTCAAAGCCAAATAATACACCTTCTTCATCTAGTTGCTGGCAAAGTATCAGATTTTCTAGCCGAATTCCATATTCTCCTACCTCGTAAATACCCGGCTCATTCGAGCTTATCATCCCTGGGACAAAATCAATTTCATTTGCTCTCGCTCCTTGCCCAGTGATAACTTGCGGGCCCTCATGGACGCTTAACAAATAGCCAACGCCATGACCTGTACCATGGTTATAATTAAGTCCTAACTTACGAATTGGCTCACGGGCTATTTTATCTAAATCAACCCCTTTGCTCCCTTTCGCAAATATCGCCTTACTAAGATGGATATTACCTTGCAAAACGGCGGTGTAATGTTGCCTTTGTTGCTTGCTTGGTTCGCCTAGATTAATAGTTCTCGTAATATCAGTACTTCCCCAAAGATAATGCCCACCTACATCCATTATCAATAATCCCTCTGGTTTAATCGTCGCATCACTAGCGGTGGTGGCGCTGTAGTGAATAATGGCGCCATTGCCTTTGTAGCCGATGATTGGTGAAAAACTAGCCCCTAGATAATCATTATCTGCTCGCCTAAATTCTTCTAGCTTTTCGCCTAAACTAATTTCCGTAATCACCGCTCTATCAATTTTCGTACTTAACCAGTACCACAATTTAATTATCGCCACACCATCTTTGATATGCGCTTGGCGCATATTAGCAATTTCAATTTCATTTTTAACGGCTTTTAACATTGTCGATGGATTATCGCTATTGATGATTGGTGCATTGCTTCCCAACGCCTTTAGTAATGCATAATTTACCTTATTATTATCTAATAACACTTTTACCTGGTTATCTTGTGCCGTACTTCCTAATTCTTTGATATAATCATATATTTCTTCATACTCTCTTACGATGATATTTGGCATCTTGATAAGTTCCTCAGCAAAGCACTCACGATGAGCGAAAATTATCGTTTGTTCCTTGTCAATCACTGCATATGCCAAAAACAGTGGGCAATACGCAATATCGTTGCCACGCAAATTGAAAATCCACGCAATATCCATAAGGTCTGAGACAATATGATGCGTCGCTCCCAGCTTTGCCATCTGGCGACGAATTTGATTAAGTTTAGCATTCCGCGATATACCAGCATATTTGATGCCTAATTCCCATACTGGCTCCTTTGATATCGCTGGTCGCTCAACCCATATCTCGCCCACTAAATCAACATCGCCACGAATTGATATTTGTTTGTCGCCAAATTTGCTTTGTAATTCCGTTATAAAGTTCGCATTAACTGTTCGGCCATCAAAACCAAGGCATTGATTTTCCTTCAGGTGGCTGTCCACAAATTCTTGAAGGCTTGGCACCCCTTGTTCACCTTGCTTAAAAAGTTTAATGCCCGTGCCTTGTAATTGTTCTTCGGCTTGTAGAAAATATCTGCCATCAGTAAAGAGTCCCGCCTCTTCTTGCGTAACTACTAAATCCCCTGCCGAACCATTAAATCCACTAATAAATTCACGACATTTAAAATAGTCGCCGACATACTCCGATGCATGAAAATCGCCACTCAAAATCAGATAGCTATCAATATTTTGCTCTTTCATCTGCTGTCGTAATTGTGCTAATCTTTTAATTATCATAAAATCCCCTTTACTTGTGATATGGTTCACCATTGATAATTCTAAAGCTACGATATATCTGTTCTAATAAAATCACTCTCATCAATTGGTGTGGAAATGTCATCGCCGAAAAACTAAGCTGATAATTGGCCCGCTTGTATACATCTTTAGATAGACCTAATGAACCACCAATGATAAACGCAATGCTACTGTTTCCACCGATACCAAGTTGTTCTATGGTCTTTGCCAACCGCTTTGAAGTCAATGTTTGTCCTTCAATTGCTAAGGCAATTACATAATCATTGTCCCGTATGTGCTTTAAAATCCGCTCACCCTCAACTACTTTTATCTGTTCTTCGATTTTAATGCCAGCTTTGTCGGGCGTTTTCTCATCGGTAACTTCAATGATTTCCAACTTACAATATTTTTGTAACCGCTTTTGAAATTCTTCAAGGGCTTGACGATAAAATTTTTCTTTAACCTTGCCAACCGTTATACACGTTATTTTCATTTTCTCTCCTTGTCAGCAATGCCGTCAGCAAAAATCCCGCAATTAAACCGCCGATATGCGCCGCTCCATCAATATTGGTATTTCTAAAACCATCCCACGCCGATAATACTATCAAAATCATTAATCTAGTCAAGGTCACTCCCGCCAATCGACCTTTGTTGATTAGCAATAGGTATGCCATCGCTCCAATAAGTGCAAAAACTGCCCCTGATGCTCCCGCCGAAATCGGCATTTGCGAATCTGGCAATCGCAAATCTAAAGCCATCGAAAGCACATTACCGAGAACTCCACCTAGTAAATATATCGCCAAATAACGAACAGCGCCGACCTTTTCCTCAATAATCTCGCCTAAGAAAAGTAACAACAACATATTGTTAAACAAATGCTCTATCCCAAAATGTAAAAACATTGGCGTAAATAGTCGATAATATTCTTTTTCTGTGATAATCGCTGGCGTATAAGCCGCCCATGTAGCCATTATACTATTAGTTTCACCTGAAAGGTTTTCAAATGCCATAAAACCCATAATCAGCACATTAATGGCAATGAGCACACACGTTACTGGTGTTCGTCTAATAAAATTCCTATCAATTTTCATCTATTAACTACCTACTTTCAAACAAATATCCTCTCATTGATTATCATACCATATTTTTTATTTATTAGGAAATTACGTCCTAATAAATAAAACGCTCCGCGGGATGCACACACTGTGTATTTGAAGGCTACTGCGTAGCCACACAGTGGTGCAAAAGTGGACAAGTCCACTTTATTCTTTATTAGGAAATTACGTCCTAATAAATAAAACGCTCTGTGGGATGCACACACTGTGTATTTGAAGGCTACTGCGTAGCCACACAGTGGTGCAAAAGTGGACAAGTCCACTTTGTTCTTTAAATATTATACTTGCGTATACTTTAAGCTTGTGATAAAATAACGTCTGGTGCTAAATTAATATGTTCACGCCGCTGTGGCGGAATTGGCAGACGCATACGACTCAAAATCGTACGGGAAACCATATGGGTTCAAGTCCCATCAGCGGCACTAAGTAAAAATCCTAGTAGTACAGCTTTAGGCTGTCGTACTAGGATTTTTTGTATCTTATTTTTTAATTAGCTTATCATAAATCGGAAAGCAATCAAGTGTTGCAAAATAATCACGTGGCTCTTCTGCTCTTCTAATCAATTCGAAACTGCCGTCTTCTTTTAATAATACTTCGGCTGATTTTAATTTGCCATTGTAATTATATCCCATCGAGAAACCATGTCCACCTGTATCGTGGATATATAAAACATCGCCCAAGTCAATCTTCGGCAAATTGCGGTCGATGGCAAATTTGTCATTGTTCTCACACAATGAACCTGTGACATCATAAATGTTATCACTAGGTGCATCCTCCTTGCCTAGCACAGTTATATGATGATATGAGCCGTACATTGCTGGTCGCATCAAGTTAACAGCACATGCATCAAGACCAATATATTCTTTGTGAGTGTGTTTCTCATGGATTGCCGTTGCCACTAAAGCACCATATGGTCCCATCATAAAGCGACCCAATTCGGTATAAATAGCCACATCACCCATACCTGCTGGCGTTAATACTTCTTCGTAGGCCTTTCGCACACCCTCGCCAATAATACGAATATCATTTGGCTCTTGTTCTGGCGTATATGGAATACCAATTCCACCTGATAGGTTGATGAATTTCAAATCCACATCAGTTTCTTCTTTTAATTTTACGGCCACCTCAAATAGCAACTTTGCCAACATTGGATAATATTCATTGGTAACTGTGTTGCTAGCTAAAAAGGCATGAATTCCGAATTGTTTAGCACCCTTACTCTTTAGAACTTTAAACGCTTCAAATAATTGCTCGGTAGTCATACCGTACTTAGCATCGCCAGGGTTATCCATTATATCATTACTTATCTGGAATAATCCACCGGGGTTATATCGACAACTAATCACTTCAGGAATTTCGCCAATCGTTTTTTCCAAGTAATCAATATGGGTGAAATCATCAAGATTGATAATTGCACCAAGTTTATGGGCATATTCATATTCTTTGGCCGGAGTCGCATTAGAAGAGAACATGATGTCTTCTCCTGCACATCCCATCGCCTTCGCTAGCATTAATTCCGTATACGAAGAACAGTCACAACCCGCTCCATATTCTCTTAAAATATTAATCAAAAATGGGTTAGCATTGGCTTTAACGGCAAAATATTCTTTGAAACCTTTGTTCCACGAAAATGCCTCTGCCAATGCCTTAGCATTTGCTCGTAAGCCTTTTTCATCATATAAATGAAATGGTGTTGGTATCTGTGCACGTATTTCATCGATTTTTTCTTTGGTTACAAATGGTGTCTTAGTCATCTTGCTCCTCCTTCGTCCTTTGTGTATAGTTTCTTAACATTTCCCTTGTATGGCTTTATTGTGCTTGAACGATATGCATCATATTAGTCACAGCCCCTTGACCGCTAATAACATTATTGGCTGGATTGCCTGCTGTTAATACTACTAAATCGCCTTTTTCAATATATTTTTCGCCTGCTACTACCAACATAGAATGAGAAATAATATCTTCTGTCTTATCTTCTTCGTCCCCACCTATCGGTATAACGCCCCACATCAACTGCATCTTGCGTTGCGCCCATTGATTTGGAGTCACCGCATAAATTGGTACTTTGGGTCTAAAGTTAGAAATTAATCCCGCCGTTTCGCCTGAAACTGTAGGGGTTACGATGCATTTTGCTTTTAAATGAATAGACGATGTTACCGCCGCAACGCCAACTGCTCCTGATACATTCTTTTGTCCACGCAGTTTCTTATAATCCAAGAAACGCTCATAATCAATGTATGGTTCCGTCGATAATGCGATGTCAACCATCATCTTAACCGCTTCAACTGGATATTTACCTACCGCCGTTTCGCCCGATAACATAATCGCATCAGTTCCATCATATATAGCCGTAGCGACATCGGTAACTTCTGCTCTCGTTGGACGAGGATTGCGCATCATTGAGTCTAGCATCTGTGTTGCCGTAATAACCGGCTTGTAATGTTCATTACATTTGCGGATGATTTCCTTTTGGATATGCGGAACATGCCATGCCGGAACTTCAACACCCAAATCGCCTCTAGCGACCATAATGGCATCTGCCGCATTAATAATTTTATCGATATTTTCAACGCCTTCCATATTTTCGATTTTGGCAATGATGGCAATGTGTTCAGCTTTATGCTCTTTTAATATTTTTCTAATTTCTTTTATCGCATCAACATTTCTAACAAATGAGGCGGCGATAAAATCAATACCTTGGCTAATACCAAAAATAATATCGGCAATATCACGTTCCGTAAGATTGGGCAAATCAACGCTAACATTTGGTACATTAACACCTTTTTTCTCACCGAGCATCCCACCCGCTTCAACTACACATCGGACTTCTTTTTTAGTGGTTGACTCAACACATAGACCTATCAAACCGTCATCAATTAATATTTTATCACCTTTTTTAACATCTTGAGGTAATCCTTGGCACGTCTGGCAACAGCACGTCTCATCACCAATCGCCTCATTCGTTGTCAATGTGAACTTTTGACCTTCTCTAAGCTCTACTGCTTTTCCATCCTTTAATAGTCCTGTACGAATTTCTGGGCCTTTGGTATCAAGTAAAATGGCTACCGGCTTCTTCAGCTGCTCACGAATACTTTTCAATGAATCCATGCGTCCCTTTTGCTCTTCATGTCCACCGTGCGAAAAATTAAATCTAGCAATGTCCATGCCTGCTTCAACTAGTTTTTTCATCATCTTTGGGTCATCAGTATTTGGTCCCATTGTACATATTATTTTTGTTTTTTTCACAATTATTCTCCTCCGTCCTTTCGTATATGCCCATGTGTAAATAAGTGCTCTTGACAATATTCATAGTCACCTTCGCACTTTGAACAATAACGAAACTCTAAATCATCCCCATCTTTTTCTGTCTTACCGCATACCGCACACTTATGCCTAGACACACCACTGCTATTTGTCACCGTTGGTGCTGGTCTAATAATTGGTTGCCGTCTTTTCGTTGTTCTTTTCAATCCTCTTGGTATAAATGCCTTAAAGCCACGACTTAAACCAAAGAAAATAAGGAAATTTATTAATGCTGCAATAATTTCTGTCCTTGTTAACGCACTACCTCTGATTAGGTCAAATAAAATGTAGACTACCGAGACAAGCGCCATCCACTTTATCTTAATCGGAATAATAAAGTACAAAAGTATCATTTGGTTTGGATTTGTCATTGCATAGCCAAAAAATAGTGATAAACAGATGTAGTACGTACTAAAGCTTTCACCAAACATGGCAAATGGCACTTGTGCTCCAGTGATGAAGTACAGTATAAACGAAGATATTACGATAAATAAAATCCCCCCAAAGATATAAACGTTATAACGAAAATCGCCCCACGCTCGCTCTAGTTGTCGCCCTATTGAATAATAGAAAAATAGCATCACCAGTGCCCAAATATCCAATGTCATCGGTGGTAACAAAACCCAACTGACAACTCGCCAAGCTTCACCTCGCAAAATAAAATATGGCTCCAACAAAAAATATCCTAAAACATTTGGTGCCACTGATGTTAATACAAAACCGATTACATATGTCAAAATAATATATGTAGTCAAATTTTTAATGGCGTAACGCCCATATTTTCGTTCCATTTTATTTAAAAATTTCATTCTTAGCTCCTCTTAAAATACGTAGAAAATAACTCAAAAAACTTCGAGTTTATTATACGCTTAAAAACTCACCTTTGTCAACGTAATCTATGCTGCTTCACTGTTATTTACAAATCTTCAACAGTCATATATACTGTACTTAAAGGTACATATTTTTACTTTATATGAAGAACGCTCGGCACACAGAGGCGGCAATGGGCGGAGAATTTCGTAAACGAAATTCATTTTCATAAAAACATTACGAAAGAGGAAAACAAAATGGCTGGTTCGACATTTGGTAACTTATTTAAAATAACAACTTGGGGTGAGTCACATGGTAAAGGTATCGGTGTAGTAATTGATGGTTGTCCAGCTGGTTTGTCATTAAACGAAGCAGATATCCAAAAATCATTAAACCGTCGTCGTCCAGGACAACATACTTATACTACTGCTCGTAGCGAGTCTGATAACGTTACTATCCTATCAGGCGTTTTTGAAAATAAAACCACTGGCACGCCCATTTCTTTGCTAGTGAATAACGAGGACCAACAATCTCGTGACTATAGCGAAATCGCTTCTTATTACCGCCCAGGACATGCTGATTTGACTTTTGATGCTAAATATGGCTTCCGTGATTATCGTGGCGGCGGTCGCTCCTCAGGACGTGAAACGATTGGTCGTGTAGCAGCTGGTGCTATTGCAACTAAATTATTAGAAATATTAGGAATTAAGATTTGCACTTACACCAAATCGATTGGCCCCATTGAAGTAACTAATTTTGATGAAAATGAGATAAACAATAACCCCTTTTATATGCCTGATGCCAAAGCCGCTACTGACGCTCGTATCTTTCTGGATAAGTGTATTAGCAATAAAAATTCGGCTGGCGGTATTATCGAATGTGTTGTTTCCAATCTACCGGCTGGCTTGGGTGAACCAGTTTTTGATAAACTCGATGCCAACTTAGCTAAAGCCATCTTTTCTATTGGCGCCGTTAAAGGCTTTGAGATTGGTAGTGGCTTTGCCGCCACTAGTGCTACTGGCACTGCTCACAATGACGAACTGCGTACTGATACATCTGGCAATATCATTAAAACCTCTAATAATGCTGGCGGAATTTTAGGCGGTATTAGTGATGGCAGTGATTTGATTTTACGAGCCGCTTTCAAACCAACTCCATCAATTGCTACAACACAATCCACCATCAATAAAGATGGTGAAAATATCAACATCAACATCAAAGGACGACATGACCCGATTATTGTTCCAAGGGCTGTTGTTGTTGTTGAGTCCATGACCGCCCTTACATTAGTTGATGCACTGTTAACTAATATGGGAAGCCAGATTGAATACTTAGAGAAATTGTACAAACATAACATAGCCAACTAAAATTAGCCACATAGAAAAACATTTAATCCACACAAGTAAGTTATCGCCAAGAAAAAGCATCGACGTGGAAAATTCTCGAATTGGCATTAGCGAAGCGTAGCCACGGAGAGATTTCTTCCAACGGCGATGCTACGTCTTATATTTGCAGTATAACCTTACTATGCTTACATCGCTTTATATAGGAGTCTTATGCAACGGACATTTTCATATCAAATCACAACTGAACATTCAGGAAAAACCATCGAACGCTTCCTCCGCGAACGTGGCTATTCCCACCACATCGTATCCCACCTAAAAAAAACAAAAGACGGGATTACTTGTGATGGCGTATGGGCTTATACTAATCACATTTTACAAGCAGGCAATTCACTAGTTGTTAGCATCCGTGAGGAAAGTTCTTCGGAAAATGTTATTCCTGTTGCAATGCCACTTAATATCATCTATGAAGATGATGATATCATGGTCTTAAACAAACCTGCCGACATGCCCATCCATCCCTCACAAAACAATTACGATAATACCCTCGCCAATGGCGTGGCACACTATTTCGCTACCCAAGGCATCCCCTATACTTATCGTTGTATAACCCGCCTTGATAGAGATACAACCGGCCTACTAATCCTAGCCAAACACATGCTAAGTGCTGCCATTTTATCGCAAATGATGAAAGACCGAAGTATCAATCGTTCCTACCTTGCCTTAGTCGAAGGAACTCCCCATAAAAGCGGAATAATCAACGCCCCAATCGCACGAAAAAGTGGCTCCACCATCGAGCGAATCATTGATGAAACACATGGCGAAACCGCAATTACCCATTATAAACTTTTAAAAACTACGACAATTAACACTACCCCAAACACCGCTAATAGCAACAATGCTACCCCAATAAAAATCTCCCTAATTGAATTAAATCTAGAAACTGGTCGCACTCACCAAATCCGAGTACACATGAAGTCAATCGGTCATTCACTAATTGGCGACTCACTATATAATCCATCTTCCACGTTACTCCCTCGCCAAGCACTACATTCTCACAAACTGCTCTTCAATCACCCATTAACACACACACCCATGGCATTCACCTGTCCATTACCCCCTGACATGAATTTTGCCATAGCAATAACAACCTAATTCACTATCAAACCCAACCCAACAATCACCTCACCCCATATCAGACGCTACAAATTCACCATCATATACATGTCCTAAGCGTACAAAAATAAGAGACTTTATAAAAACACAACACGAGGTTAAGCCAAAGCGGTTCTTAAGACCGCCATTAGAAACGAAGCCACTGCTGAGTTTCTAATTGATTTGAAGCGGGCTTAAGGGAGCGACGCGTCGAGTGTTGTGTTTTTATAAAGGCTCTTATTGTAAGTTTATCTAAACACTATAAGTTTATCTAAACACTATAAGTTTATCTAACCCTCTCAGGAAATCCAACCTTCTTTTGCACCTTACGCAAAGTTTTCATCGCAAAATAATTAGCCTTCTCAGCATTATTCTTAATCACCATATCAATATAAATCTTATCCTTCTCCAACCTTGCCACTTCATCTTGCAACGGTTTTAAAACACTAGTAATCACTTCACCAACCCCCATCTTAAAATCACCATACCCCTTACCGTCAAATTCCGTAACCACCTCACTAGAACTTTTACCCGTACAAGCACTATATATATCAATCATATTCTTAAGCCCTAATTGTTCGTCATTATAAGCAATCTGCCCTAACGAATCAGTCATAGCACGTTTGCACTTGCGCATAATCGTATCAGGGTCATCCATCAAGTATATACTGCCATTGGGATTATCATCTGATTTAGACATCTTCTTAGTGGGGTCTTGCAAACTCATAATCTTCGCTCCAACCTTGCCAATATATGGCTCTGGAATAGCGAAAACATCGCCATAAATACCATTAAAACGCTCAGCAATATCACGTGTCAATTCAAGATGTTGCTTTTGGTCTACTCCGACGGGCACTAAGTCCGTCTGGAATAGCAAAATATCCGATGCCATTAAAACCGGATAAGTAAATAATCCTGCATTAATATTATCGGTATTCTTAGATGATTTATCCTTAAACTGCGTCATTCTATTTAATTCGCCCATATAAGTATAACAATTTAAAATCCAACTAAGTTCCGCATGGGCTGGAACATGTGATTGATAATAAATACAATTCTTCTCCGGGTCAATTCCCGCCGCAATATATAAAGTTAATAATGCTCTTGCTCTCTTTCTAAGTTCAGCCGGATTTTGACGTGTAGTAATTGAATGCATATCTACCACACAATAAAAACATTCGTGGTTATCACTTAACGTCACCCAATTTTTGAGTGCTCCTAAATAATTTCCTAGAGTTAAATTCCCCGTCGCTTGCATTCCGCTAAACAACACCTTTTTATCATTAATCATCGCTTATACCCTCATATTCATTTTCTTTTTCGCCTAAGTAATTACTCCCTAAAAGCAAATTTTATTTTACCACCCTACTTCATATAAGTCAATCTTGCTAACTAGCGTTTTTTCAGCTATAATTGGGAAATAGCGAGTCTGTTTGCAGACTCGTTGCACCGAGCGTTCTTCCTATTAAGCGAGTGCGCATCTAAGCGGAGCATTTTTGTATAATAGGACTTAATTTCCTATTATACAAAATAGGTTATGATGCACTCGCAATCTAATAACACACAAGGAGACTCATTATGGAGAAAATCGCAAGTTTTACAATCGATCATAACAAATTACAACCCGGAGTGTATGTTTCACGCCAGGATAAAGTCGGCAATGGCATTGTCACTACTTTCGATATAAGAATGACCTCGCCAAATGAAGAACCAGTTATGAACATTGCTGAAATGCATGCTATTGAACATTTGATGGCAACGTTTTTGCGCAATCATGAAGAATTCATGGACACAATCGTTTATTTTGGACCAATGGGTTGTCGGACAGGCTTTTATCTACTGCTTGCTGGCGATTACAGTTCGCATGACATAGTGCCATTATTAACCGAAGCTTTTGATTTTGTCAAAAACTTTGAAGGAGAAATCCCTGGAGCTTCTGCTCGCGACTGTGGTAATTATTTAGATTTAAATCTTGACATGGCAAAATATCATGCCAAACGTTTTTTAGCAAATGTTTTGAATAATATCAAACCAGAACAGCTTAATTATCCTGAATAGCCTGCATTTAAAGTCTTTGTTTCATATTTTCAATAGAGGGGAATTATTATGAGGAAAATCAAACAATTATTGCATCATATATTTATCGATGGACTTAGTGGCATGGCCTTAGGGCTGTTTTCCACTCTTATCATCGGTACTATTATCCAACAAATTGGTAATCTCATTGACGGTGACCTCGGAAGAATTATCTTTGATATGGGTAAAATAGCTGCTTCATTAACGAGTGCTGGTATCGGCGTTGGCGTGGCTTATAAATACAAAGAAAGTCCGCTAGTGGTTTTATCGGCGGCCACTGCTGGTATGGCTGGCGGTTTTGCTAATGCTATTTTAAGCGGTAATATCTTAGTTGACGGTGTCATCACCTTGACTGGTCCTGGTGAGCCCTTTGGCGCCTTCATCGCTGCAAGCACAGCAATTTTCGTTGGACACTTAATTTCCGACCAAACTAAGTTGGATATCCTTATCACGCCACTTGTTACCATTAGTGCTGGCACAGTGGTTGGCTTACTGGTCGGTGCCCCAATTGCCACCTTCCTAAGTAGCATTGGCGGTATCATCAACTGGGCAACTACCCAACAACCACTCTTAATGGGCATTCTTGTTTCCGTTATTATGGGGATGGCATTAACTGCTCCGATTAGTTCCGCTGCCTTAGCTATAATCCTTAATCTTTCAGGCTTAGCCGCTGGTGCAGCAACAATCGGCTGTTGCTGCAATATGGTCGGCTTTGCGGTGGCAAGTTACCGTGAAAATAAAATGGGCGGTCTCCTTTCTCAAGGATTAGGAACTTCCATGTTGCAGATGCCTAATATCGTTCGTAACCCACTTATATGGCTACCCGCCATCCTTTCAAGTGCCCTTCTTGGCCCAATCGCCACTTTGGTATTCAAAATGGAAAACAACGCCACTGGTGCTGGCATGGGAACATCTGGGTTAGTCGGTCAGTTAATGACCTATCAAGTTATGAGTGAAACCACTTCAAGTACTATAGTGATGGTTCAAATTGCCGTTATGCATTTTATTTTACCTGCTATCGTAACATTAATAATCTCGGAATTTATGCGCAAAAAGAAGCTAATTAAATTTGGCGATATGCGCATAAACTTTTAGTCCGCGACCAAGATGCACGACTAAGCCTTATACCTCGCTCATAATTTTGTAAATTGACAATGAGTCCCTTTCGTAAGGAACTCATTGGAATTTGCGAACTGAATAATTTATACCCCACACCATCGGCAAGTGGCTAACATTTACTACTAATTAATCCTAGCATACTAAGACCATAAAAGTCTATAACTTTTTAGTCTTTTCTTTACATATCAAACAGCGAAATCTGATTACCCTGTGGCAAGTCGCCAAACAATTCCAAGTCACTCATCAAATCAATCACCGTCTTACTAACCTTCGTTCGTTGTCTGAAATCATCCTTTGACAAGAATTTGCCATCCTTAACAGCTTCTACCACCATATCCGCCGCCTTATCACCAAGTCCATCAATCGAATCAAGTGCTGGCATGATTTTACCATCAATTATCTGCGCGCGATGAGCCTCGGCCGTATAAATATCCACTGCCATAAATTCAAAGCCACGAGCATACATCTCTTGCACTATCTTCATATCCTTAAGCGTATCTTGCTCCTTTTTGCTGAGCATATCACTACGCTTTTTATAATCACTCAAATAATAATTTAAACGTTCCTTACCCAAACACATCAGCTCATAAGAAAACGCCGACGCACGAATACTAAAATACGCACAATAATACGCTAGCGGATAATGAATTTTATAATAGGCAATTCTAAATGCCATCATAACATAAGCCGCCGCATGAGCCTTAGGAAACATATAACTAATCAATTTGCACGACTCAATATACCATTCAGGCACATCCTGGGTGCTCATATCTTCTTCCCACTGCGGTCTTAATCCCTTACCCTTGCGAACGCTTTCCATAATATCAAAAGCGGTCGCACTTTCAACCCCCATATTAATCAAATATGTCATAATATCATCACGTGTACAAATGGCCGTAGCAATTGTTGCAACACCTTCCTTAATAAACCGCTCAGCATTCCCTAACCAAACATTAGTCCCATGCGAAAGCCCTGATATCCTAACCAAATCAGAAAACGAGGTCGGCTTAGTATCCAAAAGCATCTGGATAACAAATTCCGTTCCAAATTCGGGAATTCCTAGGCATCCTAATTTGCAACCAATATCATCGGCGGTTATATTAAGAGCTGTTGTATCCTTAAATAGCGACATAACCACTTGGTCGTCTAACAATATCGTTTGTGCATCAGTTTTAGTTAAATCCTCTAGCATTCTAATCATCGTCGGGTCGTCATGTCCTAGAATATCTAACTTCAATAAATTTTCATCAATTGAGTGATAGTCAAAATGTGTGGTGACAATGGACGTATTCATGTCATTAGCTGGGTGTTGTATCGGCGTAAAAGAATTAATATTTTCACCATGAGGTAACACAATAATTCCTCCTGGATGCTGTCCAGTTGTTCTTCTAATACCCGTACAGCCTTCCGCAATCCTAGTTATCTCACAGCGTCGTTTGACGACATCTTTTTCATCATAGTACTTCAATACATACCCAATTGCCGTTTTTTCTGCTAAAGTACCAATTGTTCCTGCTCTGAAGGTCTGTCCTTCACCAAAAATAACCTCTGTATATTGATGCGCTTTAGCTTGATAATCCCCTGAGAAGTTCAAATCAATATCTGGCTCTTTATCACCTTTAAAACCTAGGAATGTTTCAAAGGGAATATCAAAACCATCTTTCTTTAAGTCAGCATCACACTTCGGACATTTTTTATTGGGCATATCACAGCCCGCACCACCGGCAAAAGCTCGCACATTTTCCGACTCAAAATCACTGTAATGGCACTCTTCACAATAATAATGCGGACTAAGCGGATTGACTTCGGTAATGCCCGCCATCGTTGCTGCAAATGAAGACCCAACTGAGCCACGCGAACCCACAAGATAGCCATCTGCCATTGATTGACTAACTAACTTTTGAGATATAATATACATTACGGCATAACCATTACTGATAATAGAATTAAGCTCTCGCTCTAGCCTAGCTTCTACTACCTTAGGTAAATCTTCGCCATAAATTTCTCGTGCCCTTTCATAACAACTATCACGTAACATCGTATCAGAGTTTTCAATTACTGGCGGGAATTTCCCCGCTCTAATTGGCGAAAATCGCTCACACATGTCCGCTATCTTATTAGGATTAGTAATTACCACTTCCTCGGCTTTATCCGCGCCTAAATAGTCAAACTCGCTAAGCATTTCTTCCGTCGTTCTAAGATAAAGTGGGGCTTGGTTGTCCGCATCGGCAAATCCTTTGCCTTTCATAATGATACGGCGGTAAAGCTCATCTTGGGGGTCAATAAAATGGACATCACACGCTGCTACTACTGGTTTTTTAAATTGTTCGCCCAATTTAATAATCTTGCGATTAATCTCTTTTAAATCTTCTTCACTTTTTATATCTTCACGATTACCTTTGACTAAAAACTCATTATTGCCTAATGGTTGTATCTCTAGGTAATCATAAAATTCTACCAATCGGGCAACCTCCTGCTTCGGAAATCCATCTAAAATAGCTTGATATATTTCGCCCGCCTCACACGCTGAACCAATAATTAGACCTTCGGAATATTTTAGGTAAACACTCTTAGGAATTCTTGGTCGCCGATTATAATATTCCATATGTGACAGCGAAATTAGCGTATATAAATTGACGCGTCCTATCTCATTAGTTGCTAAAATAATCGCATGATTGGTGTTTTGCTTTTTAATTGTGTTGATTGATACCTTGCCTTGTTCATTCAATTCATCAAGATTAGAAACGCCTTTTTCTTCCAGCATTTTCAAAAACTTAATAAATATATCGGCGGTACACTCCGCATCATCTACCGCACGATGATGATTACGCAAAGCTACTTTTAGGGCTTTAGCCACTGTATCTAATCTAAATCGATTTAAAGATGGTAGTAAAAAACGCGCCATCCCTAAAGTATCAACCGCCGTAAATTCTGTGTTGTAGCCTAAATCCGCACAACTCTTTTTAATAAATCCCATATCAAAACTGGCATTATGAGCAACCAATGTTGCTCCTTCGCAAAATTCCAGAAATTTTGGCAAAACCGTATTGATAGTTTCCGCATTCATAACCATTGCATCATTAATTCCGGTTAAAGTTTCAATGCGATATGGAATTGGTCTTTGTGGATTAACGAATGACGAAAAGAGATTAACTATTTTGCCTTCCTTAATGCGAACAGCACCAATCTCAATAATTTTATCAGCGTACGGACTAAATCCTGTCGTCTCGATATCAAAAACGACAAATTCCGAAGTTAAACTTTGCCCCTCGCTATTTTCAACCATGCCTTTTAGGTCGTCAACTAGATAGGCTTCGACCCCATAGATAACCTTAAATGGTGCCTCGACCTTAGCCAGTTCTTCTGCGTTTGCCTCGGGATGCTCACTTTTATACTTGGCGATATACTCCCTATCAATAGCTTCAATGGTGTGATTGGCTTCGGGGAACGATTGCACTACGCCATGGTCCGTAATCGCAATTGCCTTGTGCCCCCAATCATAAGCTCGCCTTACTAGCGTACTAGCATCAGTGACTCCGTCCATATCACTCATCTTAGTATGACAATGAAGTTCGACTCTCTTTTCCAAACTTGTATCTAGTCGGGCAACGGTAAAATCAGGAATTTTCTTAATTCCCATAATCGAACCCACAGCTAGTTCACGGTCGAATTTATCAACCATACTAACCCCTTTGATTTTCAAAAAGGCGCCTTTAATATTCTTTTCGAACTCATCAGCATCGCCATCTGGCAAAAATATTTTAGCAGTTATCGAGTCTGTAAAATCACTAATACTAAAAATCAAAATACTCAAATCATTACGAATGGCACGGCGTTGGTAAGCAATAACCTTGCCACGAACTACCACTTCACCCATCTCGGTAACTATTTCTTCAAGCGCTATCGCATCATCTTCAAAGTCTTGTCCATAGATTACATCGGGGTTATCTGATTTTCGCACATTACGTCCATAACCACCACGCCTCGTTGCCTTAGTTTTACCTTTTTCCTTAAAATCTTCTCCCACTTGAGCTTTTTCGCCTGTTCTTGTGTCAGCATTTGGCACGTTGATATTATCATCATTTCGTTTGGCAATATGGTCCGCTGTTTGTTGGATTTGATGTTCAGTTCGTTTTCTTGATTTGCTTAGCTTACCCCCTTGATAACTAATATTTACTTTGAAATCTAAGTTACAACGCTCACAAAAAACTTTTTCTAAAATCCCTATTAGTTCTTCGCCCTTTTCCTGAGCAACTACACTATCTGGCAAAATCAACTGCATCTCATCTGGTGCCACAAATGATTTCTTAGCACTAACAAAGAGGTTGTTTACGATGGCATTGTATTTTTTCAACTCTAAACTGATACTATCTTGGTAAACATCCATGAAGTTTTGCGCCGTGTATTGCTTCGAAAGATTGAATTTTTCAATAATCTTAACCGACATTTCGACATCTCTAAAAAACTGCTCACGAATAGCGCTTTCACAAGCATAGATATTTTGCTTAGAAATCCATTGATTACTAGTTATATAAATACGAAGAGCCGTCTTGGTTTGATTGACGGCAATTTTCGTAACCTTTGTATTTTCAATTAGCTCCCGAATATCCTCACTAATGAGTAACCCTGGAAATGCTTCTAAAAACTTCTTTTCCATTCTAACCTTTCCAATTCAATAGTTCCTCGCGAAGCGTTGTCAATAATTCATCTTCAGGAAGTTTTTTTATCACTTCACCCTTCTTAATCAAGATGCCTTCACCTTTTCCACCAGCAATACCAATATCTGCTTCGCGCGCTTCCCCTGGACCATTGACAATGCAACCCATTACTGCGACCTTAATATCTGATTTGATATCACAGACCATATCTTCAACTTGCTGTGCTAATTTGATTAAGTCAATCTCCGTCCGTCCACAAGTCGGACATGAAACTACTTCGATACCACCCTTTCTAAGCCCTAGTGCCTTTAATATTAATTTGGCTGATTTAATCTCTTCGACGGGATTACTACTAAGTGAAACACGAATAGTATCGCCAATTCCTTGTGAGAGAATGATGCCTAACCCTACGGCTGATTTGATATTACCTGAATATAATGTTCCTGCCTCGGTAATGCCTACATGAAGCGGATGATTGGTCTCATTCGCTACTAGTTCATGCGCTTTAGCACACATCATTACATCTGATGACTTAATGCTCAAAATCAGCTTATCATAACCCATGCCTTCTATTATTCGCACCTGATTAATTGCACTTTTAGCCAACCCCTCGGCCGTAACCCCGCCATATTCTTTGATAATATCCGCCTCTAAGGAACCACTATTAACACCAATACGAATGGGAATACCATATTCCTTGGCTTTTTCAACAACTGCTTTAACCTTTTCATAGGACCCAATATTACCAGGGTTGATACGGATTTTATCTGCTCCATTTTCGATTGCTGCAATTGCTAGCTTATAATCAAAATGAATATCTGCCACTAGTGGAATTGATATTTGTTTTTTGATTTCACTAAGTGCCCTAGCCGCTTCCATATTAGGCACGGCACAACGAATAATCTCACAGCCAGCATTTGTGAGTTCTTTAATCTGCGCAACCGTTGCTTTTATGTCCTCAGTCTTGGTATCCGTCATTGATTGAATTAAGATTGCATTGCCACCGCCAATAAAACGGTCGCCAATTCCTACAATCTTCGTAGTGTTTCGTAAGTGCATTGTTCACCTCACCTATTTCTTGATTTCTAATAATTTGCTTTTTAGTTGTTCTTCCATAATCCGTAATTCACATTCGGCCGCAACTCGTTTTGCACGACCCTCGGTTTGAATTTTCATCACTTCATCTAGGGTTGCAATTAATGATTGATTAGTGTTTTGCAATGTCTCAATATCAACAATGCCACGTTCTGAAGCCTTAGCACTTTCGATGGTCGCCGTTTTAAGCGTTGCGGCGTTTTTCTTTAATAATTCATTAGTCATATCCGTTACTTCTTGTTGTGCTTTAGCTGCTTGTGTCGAATGAGCCACACCAAGGGCAATAACCATCTGACTTTTCCATAATGGCACAGTATTAACCACTGTTGATTGGATTTTCTCAATCATCATCGTGTCGCTATTTTGCACCAATCTAATCTGTGGCGCTGTTTGAATTGAAATCATCCTTGTCAAATCAAGGTCATGCACTTTCTTTTCAAAGCGATTACACAATTCCTCTAAATCTTTGGCCGCTTGTGCATCTTCTGGCAAACCGCTATTTTGCGCTTTTTCCACCAAATCTGCTAATTCGCTGTTACGCACTTCTGCTAACTTTTTCTTGCCTGCTAAAATATACATCGATAGCTCTTTGAAATAAGTCAAATTCATCTGATACATCTTATCAAGAATAGCCACGTCTTTTAATAATTGTATCTGATGACCTTCTAAAATATTACAAATCTTATTAACATTTACTTCTGCTTTATCATACTTCGCCTTTAGCGCAGTGATTCTATTAGATGCCTTTTTGAAAATTCCTAAAAAGCCTTTTTCCTCTTCTTCCACATCAAAGCTTTTAAGCTCCGTCACTACCCCTGATAGCATGTCCCCGACTTCTCCTAAGTCCTTGGTTTTAACATTACTAAGTGCTGTATCTGAAAAATCCGCCATCTTCTTTTGCGTGCCTGCGCCATAGCTTAAAATTGCATTGCTATTATGTAAGTCGATTTTCTGCGCAAACTCATCAACCATCTTTCTTTCATCTTCACTTAAAATCGACTCATCCATTGCTGGTGCACTCTCTTTGGTTGATGGTATTATATCCATCACTTCTTCTGCCTTGACTTCCGCAAAACTCAATGTTGGTATTTCTTCAAATCCTTCGAATTCTTGGCTCATCTTATCCTTCTTTCTCAAAGTCATCTGTCTTTGATTTTATTTTTCACGCATCGTCAAATCATCTTTTGTTAATCCCTCTTGTGCCAACATCGCTTTCATCACTGAGATGTCTGAAGAGATATCTAATGCTTGCTCTCTAAAAGAACGGTCTAGTAAGTTCTCAAATGCGTCATTAATTGTATCTAAGCTATCTTCAATTTCACGCTTGGTATTTTGAATATTTTCACCTGCCATCGAATGCCCATCAAGGTCACGATATGCATCAATCAGTTTAGTCGTTGTTGGCAAATAGTAATTCATAAATTTATGCAACTCTGGCGCATTGGTCGGCTGCTTTTCTAACTGTGCGAAAATTCTTTTCATAATTTCTTCTAGGCGGTATAATTTCTCTGAAAATTCTTCGCCGGGGATATCTTTATTACACTGCTGAACATGAGCAATGTACGCTCGCCCTTCTTTGATAATATCGCGCACTTCTTCTGACAGGTCCACTCTGTTGTCCATTTGCTCAGCTTCTTGTAATGCCACTTGTGCTAGGGCTTTCTTCTCGGCCTTAGCTTTTTGCATCAGTTTGTATTGTTCATAGGCTTCATTACTGGTAATTAGATGGGTCTTTTCATCATCAATACGACCACATAAAAACATTCGCTGGCTAATCATTTCTTGCAAATCTTTTAATATGAACTTGGTTGACTTACCTGTCTGGTTGGCGAGATTTTGAATGGCATAATATTCATGTTCGCCCATCAGCTCAACATATTGGCGAAAACGCAAAGCTCTTTTGCGTAACCCGACACCTCTAACGCCCACAAATAGTCCCAGCGCTCCAATCGTGCTCATGATACCAGCCGCCACCATATAGCCCGTCTGTGCCGTTCCCCCTGCATAGATGCCACCTGCAAAAAGGCTAATTGCCATCAAGCCAAAAATCGTCGTCATTGAATATCCCGCAACCGCAACGAAAATCCCCGAAAAAAGACCGTTAGGCCGTCTTGTATAAAGAGCCGAATTATTCGCTCCTTGTGTTGCCACAACATTGTTCTCGTGATTTTCGCGACGTCTTTGCTTTTGCCATTTCCACTGGCTTTCACCTCGTGTAACCGCTTCATTCATGCCACTTTTGACATCTTTCATAGCAGTGTTAACCACTTTGCTGATTGTCTCATTAGCCTCGTTAACCACTTGGCTAATCGTTTCATTTAGTTTTTTGAAATCTTTACTATCAATGGCTTCCGAAACTGTATCTCGGATTTGTTTGCCGATATCATCCCAGTTATTGCTACTAGCCATATTACAATCTCCTTGGTTATGTTATAAAAAGTAAATCTTAATTTTGAGAAACACGTTCGTATTTAACAAAATAATATTCCAAATCAAAATATGTCTGCTCATCACTAGTTGCACTTATCTGCCATGCAACGTCTTTATCTAAATCCGGAAAATATGTATCTGCTTCATAAGCAAAATCTATCTTAGTTACATGCGCCGTCTGACAATACGGCAACAACATCCGATAAATACTTTCGCCACCAATAACAAAAACACTTTCTTGGTCATATTGCTTTAGCGTTTCCAGCAATTGACTTTCGCTGTGTACTACAATAGCGCCCTTGCCATCATAATTCTTGTCTGTCGTCAAGACAATATTAGTTCTATTCTTAAGGGGTAACCCATTAGGAAAACTCTCTAACGTCTTTCGCCCCATTACCACAACATTATCCGTCGTTACTTCGCGAAAAAATTTCATGTCCGCCGGAATACTAACAAGGAGTTTATTGTCCTTGCCTATCCCCCAATTTTTATCTATCGCTACAATTAAATGCATATGCCTTATCCTCCCTAATATCTGCTCATTGATAAGTAAAATCTATCACAAATATCTCGTGTATTTTCACGGGTGTCCCTTAAAACTATACCGCAATTGGTATTCCTGTAATCTGTGTCCCACTTTCATAATCTTCAACAAGCAAATCATCAACGGTAAAGTCATAGAAATCCGTCACCGCTGGATTAAGGCTTACTTTTGGCGCATCAAATGTCTCGCGACCGATTAATTCTTTGACTAAATCAATATGGCGGTCATAGATATGGGCATCAGCAATCACATGAACAAATTCGCCAGCTTTCATATCGCACACTTGCGCTAGCATCATCACTAACAATGAGTACTGGCACACATTCCAGTTATTGGCCGCTAGAACATCTTGTGAGCGTTGATTTAAAATAGCATTTAACGTCAGCTTATCGCTATCCTTTTCTTTGGTTACGTTAAATGTCATCGAATATGCACATGGATATAAATTCATCTCACTTAAATCTTGATGAACATAAATATTAGTCATAATCCGGCGACTGTATGGATTATTTTTCAAATCATAAATTACTCTATCGACTTGATCCATCATCCCTTCGTTATATTCATGCTTTACTTGCATCTGATAACCATAGGCCTTACCTATTGAGCCCAACTCATCAGCCCAACTATCCCAGATTTTACTGTTCAAATCGTTAATATTGTTAGATTTCTTCTGCCAAATCCATAATATTTCATCAAAAGCACTCTTAAGCGCCGTTCTTCTTAACGTCAAAGCCGGAAATTCCTTGCTTAAGTCATAACGGTTGACTACCCCAAATTTTTTGATTGTGTAGGCGGCTGTCCCGTCTTCCCACTTAGGTCGTACTTTTTCGCCCTCCGTACTACACCCATTCTCAATAATATCATTACACATATCTATGAAAATCTTATCTGCTACGCTCATTATCTGCAATCTCCTATCCGAACATTTTATGAGAAGTAATCTTATTTCTCAATAATATCATTTTTTCGCTTTAAACGCTAGTAGCTGAACAGCGTTTTTTGACAATATCTTAATACACATGATATACTCGCTTAATAGGACTTACGACCTATTTACTTTCAAACGAACATTCAACGAAATGGAGTCTTTATGAAACGTTTTTTTATTTTTTTACTTAAACCATTGTCATTTATACCAGCTTTATTAATTGTATACATGATTTTTATGTTTTCTACTCAAGACGGAGCTACTTCTAGTGCTTTGAGTTATAAAGTTAGTTACCACATCGTATCTATCGGTGGCAAAGTGCTTGATATGGATTTAAGCGAGGAACAGATATCTCGTTACGTGGTGCGCTTTCACGGACCAATCCGCAAAATAGCACATATGGTACAGTATTTTGCCTTGGCTGTAGCGGTGTCTTTCCCGTTATATGTATATAAACTAAGAGGCTTTCCGCTGATGTTAGTAGCTGGCTTCATCTGTGTCGGCATTGCCTGCCTTGATGAATACAACCAGACACTTACTACTGGTCGTGGTGGTTCTACCAATGATGTACTAATTGATAGTATCGGTATATTTTGTGGCATTACGCTGGTGCGAATGGTTTGCTGGACGGCACTTTCGGGGAGTCGCAGGCGAGCTAGAGTCGCTACTAGGCGTAATAAACGTAAATAAAAAAGAATTTCGTTTACGAAATTCTCCGCCCGAGGCGGTCGCAATTTGCGACATTTACTTTGTACGCCGAGGTGCGATCCCACGGAGTGTTATTCATATTAAGAGAGTGTGCCGCTAAGCGGAGCGTTTTTATATAATACGCGTAATTTCCTAATTATATTGAAAAGGCTCTTCAACTTCGTAATAAAGTTGAAGAGCCTTTTGATTATTTACTTTTTATGTTTAGATGAAATAGTTTAGAATATACATAACAACGAACATGATTGTGATAACCCACATTAGCGCAGGTATTTCCTTAATCTTGCTAGTAGCTGTTTCTACGTCACCTGAACCATCGTCTTTTTGTGGCTTAATAGCTAAGATGATTGCCCGAACAGATTTGATGACAACATAAGAGACAAATCCAAATGCGATACCATCAGAGATGGAATATGAAAATGACATCATCGCCATTGTGATAAACGCTGGAATAGCTTGCTCCATATCATCCCATACAACGCGAGTTGCACTCTTAAGCATGAATACTCCAACGATAATCAATGCTGGTGCTGTTGCTGCCCCTGGAATCATTAGTGCTAATGGTGAAAGAATAATGGCAACGAGGAACATAAGACCTGTAACTACTGAAGCAAGTCCTGTCTTTGCACCCTCAGAAACACCTGCTGATGACTCAACAAAAGTTGTAACTGTAGATGTACCTAATACTGCTCCTGCACATGTTGCGATAGCATCAGCAATAATTGCTTTATCACCACCTGGCATGTTGCCATCTTCGTCTAGCATATTGTTGTTACCAGCAGTACCGATTAGCGTACCAATTGTATCAAACATATCAACGAGAAAGAAACTAATAATTGCGGTTACAAGTGGCAATAAACCATTTGAAAGTAAACCGTTAAATTCCAATTGCATGAAAGTTCCTGATAAAGTAATGTCCCATGTGAATATTTGCTCTGGCACGTGAGTAACACCCATTGGAATACCGATAAGAGTTGTAGCAATAATTCCGATAAAAATAGCTCCTTTGACTTTACAAGCAAGCAGGATGCTAATAATCAATAAACCGATAATTGTTAATAATGCCCCCATATTAACACCAGTTTCGGTAGCTAGATTTAGTCCTGTAATTGCATTTGCTTCATCTAGCTTTACAATTCCTGCGCCATTACCAAGAAATCCGATAAAAGCGATGAATAAACCAATGCCGGCACCGATCGCTGCCTTAATACACGCTGGAATAGATTTAATGATCAAACCTCTAAGCGGGGTAACTGAAACCACCAAGAATACCAAACCGCTAATAAGAACAATTGCAAGTGCTTGGTTGAAACTATATCCCATACCAAAACACACCGTAAACGTGAAAAATGCATTCAAACCCATACCTGGTGCTTGTGCAAATGGTATATTTGCCATAAGTGCCGTCAAAATCGTACCAATCGCTGCCGATAGGCATGTTGCTAGGAAGATAGAACTTAGCAATTCTGGATTCCCAGTACTTAAAATGTTAGGGTTTACAAAGATGATGTAAGCCATTGCAAAGAAAGTTGTTACTCCGCCAAGAACTTCAATCCCAACTGTTGAACCTCGCTCTTTAATCTTAAAGAATTTGTCCATTATAATATCTCCTTTTCCCTTGTGCATTAATTTTCCCTAAAATCATGCATTGTTTGTGATTAACCGCCTTCATTATAGCAATACTATTAACACTCGACAATAGAGTTTTGAATTTCTTAACATTTTCTAAACATTTCGTAAACTATTTATAACCTACTCAATGATGTCTTTGGCATCCTTGTCCTTTAGTTTCGCCAATTCTTGCTCAATCCCCTTCACCTGCCCTTTACTTAGACCCGGTTCAACAAACTCATCATACAACTCTTCTTCCAACTCTAAGTTTTCGTTAAGGTTGGCATCCGCTTGCTTCTCTTCGCTCGTTTGGCTTTGCTTAACCATCCCTTTGATACCAATATATAAAATACCCGCACCAGAAACAATAAATAGCACGATTGCGCCAATGGTTATCACTTGATTATCAACCTCGCCCGCTCGTAAAGTTTTAATCATGCTGTACGCCAAATATAGCAAATATCCTCCCGCCAGCGTTCTGATAATGTGACTGGAATTTTCTTTGTTCATAGTGCACCTCCTTTTATTTTATCGCTACATTTTCAATACTAACTATGATAAAGTTCTGCATAAAACCCTTGTTTTGCTAATAATTCTTGATGATTGCCGGCTTCGATAATCTGCCCTGCTTTCATAACCAAAATCGTATCGGCATTTTTAATCGTTGAAAGACGATGGGCAACAACAAAGCTCGTTCGTCCTTGCATTAGCGTCTCAAAAGCCTTTTGTATTCTACTTTCTGTCATCGTATCAATCGAGGACGTTGCCTCATCCAAAATTAACATCGACGGTTGCATCAACATCGCCCTAGCAATACAAAGCAACTGCTTTTGTCCATGCGAGAGATTGCCACCATTATCGCCGATATATGTGTCGTAACCATGAGGCATCCGCCTAATAAAGCCATGAGCTTGGGCCTTTTTGGCCGCTATTGTAACTTCTTCTAGTGAAGCATCCGGCTTGCCGTAAGCAATATTTTCGTGGATGGTCCCATCCTTAATCCATGTATCTTGCAACACCATGCCAAAATTAGTCCTTAGACTGTCTTTGGTAACCCCTTGAATGTCTTGTCCATCAACCGATATCATCCCCTCATTGATTTCATAAAAACGCATTAACAGATTAATCAAAGTCGTTTTGCCACAGCCTGTTGGACCAACAATAGCAATTCTTTGTCCTGACTGCGCCTGCAAATTCATACCTTCAATAAGTTTCGTACCGCCTTCGTAAGAAAAAGCGACATCCTTTAATTCAACTTCACCACTAACATCACGTAAAACTACTGCCCCTGGTGCATCTGGCTGTTCTGGCTCTTCGTCAATAAAATCGAAAATGCGCTGGGCACAGGCAAAAGCATTTTGCAATTCTGTAACCACCCCTGATATTTCGTTAAATGGCTTGGTGTACTGTGTTGCATAATTTAAGAAAGCGGATAACGCACCAATACTAAGGTGTCCAGTAATCGCCATAAATGCGCCTAATATTCCCACCCCGGTATAAACCAAGCCATTAACAAAACGGGTTGCGGGATTTGAGACCGCTGAGAAAAATACTGCGCCAATGCTGTGTTCCTTTAACTCTTGGTTGATTTTATCAAAACGACTTTCCGCCTTTTCTTCATATGAGAAAGCTTGAATAATTTTTTGATTGTCAACCATCTCTTCTACTAATGCCGTCATCTCACCTCGCGATTTGGATTGGTCGTTAAATTTTGTAAAGGTTCGCTTAGCAAGGAAATTAGCCATTAAAAACGATATTGGAGTAATGCCTACTACTAGCAACGTGATTTTCCAGTTAATCGAAAGCATAAAACCAAACGTCCCCAAGATAGTCATAGCTCCTGTGAGAAATTGGGTGAAACCCATAAATAATCCATCAGAGAGTTGGTCTGCGTCGGTTGCGATGCGACTAACAATATCACCACTAAGATGTCCATCTAGGTAAGACAGTGGCAACTCCTTAAGATGTCCAAATGCTTGAATGCGGATATCTTGAATAATTTGAAATGTCACATCATTTGTCAATAAGTTTAAAACCCATTGCACCACCGCTGTTATTATAATTACCACCGTCAAGATTATTAGCAACTTCAATAATGGCTGAAACTTAACTGCATCTTTGCCAAGAATCAAATCAATACCATCGCCAATTACAATGGGAATATAAAGGGTTGAAGCAACCGTTGCCGTCGCTAATGCTAGTAAAACGATGCACTTGAATTTATAGGGTGCTATTAAAGTTAATATTCGTCTCATCGTGTGCTTTTGCTTCATAATATCTCCTCCTCACCTTTTCTTAAGATTCTTCGCTTTGCTCAGAATGACAGTGTTTTCATAAATCATTTGACACTATCTATCCCTGCTTGTTGAGAAAGGCAGATTTCTTGATAAACATCACAATTTTCATATAACTCTTCATGTGTTCCGCTACCGACAAGGCATCCGTCATCTAGTACTAAAATACGATCTGTCGTTCGTACCGCCACGGCCCGTTGGGATACGATAAACACTGTCATATCCTTTGTCTGCTCTTTTAAGGCTTTTCTAAGTGCTGCATCTGTTGCATAATCTAACGCTGATGAGCTGTCGTCTAAAATCAATATCTTCGGCTTGCGCACAAGTGCTCTGGCAATCGTTAAGCGTTGTCGTTGTCCTCCCGAAAAGTTTACGCCCCCTGCCAAAACTTCCGCATCCAAGCCCGCCTCCCTTTCATCAACCACCGCCTTGGCTTGGGCAATCGTTAATGCTTCATAGATTTCTCTATCCGATGCCTTTTCATTGCCCCAATGCATGTTATCGCGAATTGTGCCCGCAAACAGCACAGCTCGTTGTGGCACAATGCCAATTTCGCCACGCAACTGAGCAAACGGGTATTCTTTAATATCATTACCTGCAATCAAAATTCGTCCGACATTGGCTTCATAAAAACGTGGAATAAGGTTAATTAGAGTTGTCTTTCCAGCTCCTGTTCCGCCGATTATTCCAATTGTCTCACCTGCTTGCACGGTAAAGTTAATATCATTTAGCACAGCTTCTTTGGCATCGCCGTAATGAAAATAGATATCTTCAAATTGGACTATTGGTCGTTTTGTATCTTCATTTTGTTCAACACTACCCTTATCGGTCATTGCGGATTTAATTGCCAGTACTTCATTAACCCGTACCGTGCTTGCCATCGCCTTTGTCACCGTCATAATTAAAACTGCTACCGCCAATAATGCCATCAATACCTGCGTCATATAACTAATCAAAGCAATTAGCTGACCTTGGGTAATCTCACCTACATTGACCTCTCCCCCACCAAACCACAAAATCACAACAATGGCTAGATTAACCAACAAATATGTAATCGGATTCATCAATCCTGAAATTCGTCCCGCATGGATTTGTCGTTCTTTAAGTTCTCGCGTTGTTTCACGAAAATTTTCAGCTTCCGCTCTTTGCCTAGCAAACGCTCTAATCACTCGTGCACCGGTATAATTCCCTCTGGTTTCCAAAATCACTTTATCTAATGCTTTTTGCACACTCTTATAAATGGGAATGCTGGTTCGAACCATTAAAAATATTGCCACCGACAAAAGTGGTGTCGCTATCAAAAAAATCGTTGTCAACTTAGCACTGATTGTAAAGGCCATGATGACAGCTCCAATAACAATAAATGGTGCTCGCAAAAGTAAGCGCAAAAACAAATTAAATCCCGTTTGAATTTGGTTGATATCACTAGTAATGCGTGTGATTAATGTCGATGTGCCAATACTATCTAAGTCTTGGTATGACAAAGAATTAATATGGGCGTAAAAATCGCGACGTAATTCCGTACCAAATCCGGCCGCTCCCGTTGCGGAATAGTATTGTGCTATCAAAGAACAAACCAGTCCCAAAACACCCAGAAAAATCATCAATAAACACATCCGCCAAATATATCCACTATCAGCTCGCCGTATCCCAACATCAATGATATTAGCCATAATTATCGGAATTAACAATTCAAAGCTTGCCTCTAGCATTTTAAATAACGGAGCAATTATCGTTTCTTTTTTGTAATTTTTAATGTATGGTAATAATTTTCGCATTAACTAACTCCCACTTAATAAGGGGTAGCGAAAAAGCTTTCACTACCCCTTTTGTCTATGCATTCTTTTTACTATAAAAAACCAATCCAACGAAGGTTGCGACAATCACTCCTACATAAACCGTTGGTACCCATCTTGCTTGTTCGCCAAAAAACATCATCCCTAATTGTGCCAGTAACCATATTCCCGTAAAGATGCTAAGTCCTCGACTAAACTTCAACTGTTCTTCGGGGGTTCTTTTCTTTTTCGCTTTATCATCTTTGGTTTGGAGCATAAAATCGCCTTTACCCAAAAATAATAATACTGTTATCACTACTAAAGCAATACACATTATAACTTCGAATTCTTGACTGAACATCTGTGTCTCCTTATTTCTATCATCCAATACTCTTATAAAGATACCATATTTTATGCCAAAAATCTATCTTCTAGTCGATAAATCTTTTGTAAATATAGCCTCTTTGTCCATTATAATCGACCTCATACCAGTTACCTACCATACCATAAACCAATACCTCCGTACCAGCTGACAGCGAACCCCATACCGTAGAGTCCACATCATTTGGCGCACTTCGCACATTACCTGCTTGCTTAATGCGCATCGTTACTGGCTCTGGTGCCTTGGTTGGTTCTGGTGTACCTGTTGGTTCTGGGGTGACTGTTGGTTCTGGCGTTGCCGTTGGCATTGGTGTTGGCGTTGCCTCAGGTTCTGGTGTTGGTGCTAATTCAGACGTTGGCTCTTCGCTAGGTTTAATAGAAAAACTATCAACCGCCGCCTTCACCCTTTCTAGTTGCACAACATCTTCATTATAAAGCATCGCACTAGCCATATATTCTGTATCGCCTAATATCGTTCCATATAAAATCCCATAAGCATATGACGCATTATCTTTGTCATATTTAAACACCGCCTTATAAGATTGCAACATGTCAATATGTTTATCGCTATATTCGACCACTTCATAGCTCTCGCTATTGTAGCCCTCCTTTTGCAAAACCTTTTTCATATCGTCTACTGACTTAGGAATTACAATTTCGCTATCTTGCACCCTGGATAACATAATTACCCCATGGCGCGATGAAAACATCCACAAATTATCGCTATCTTCTTCTATATTCCACTCATCGCTTGGTAACATTATTGACATGCTACCACTGTTAGATACATATTCTACTGCTAATACCTCTTCTTCAATAATGGTTTCTTCTGATTTGGTAATTAGTGTTTCCTTTTGGCAACCTACAAACATTATCATGCATATTAAAATGACCGTAACATATAGTCCCTTATTTTTCATTGTAGTTCCTCCTGACCCTCTTTATTCTATACCAAAAGCCCCCTTTTACACAATAGTAAATGGCAAATCATTGACAATTATAATTCTTTACGTTAGATTATAAAGAGCAACTTACGACTTACCAATAAGATGTTGTTTCATAGCCATTTTTTCTATGAAATGAAAGAGGAGAACTTAAAATGTTCAAAGACGAATTCCAAGCCGTTTGCAATGCCGCAAAATCAAAATTAACTTTACTTAATAATAATCCGGTCGGATATTTCGTTAGTTCGCTGACCGCCGGTATGTTTATCGCCTTTGGTGCCTTTACCTGCTATAGCGTCGGCGCTCCATTGGAGCTTGCTGGTTCGCCAGTTACTAGAACCGTTATGGCACTCACCTTTGCTGTTGCTCTAAGTCTCGTCATCGCTGACGGCGCTGAACTATTCACTGGCAACTGCTTCGTCTTAACCGCCGCATCTTTTAAAAAGAGTATTTCTTGGGGTGATAATCTTCGCCTCGGCATCGTCGCTTATCTGGGCAATTTTATCGGTATGTTGCTTAGTGCTTTCCTATTCCAATTAAGTGGTGCTACTAAAGGCCCAATTGGCGAATTATTCGCTAGTACTTCCGCTGTAAAAATGGCTTATCCGCCTGTTGAATTGCTAGTACGTGGGATTTTTTGTAATATCTTGGTATGTCTTGCTGTATGGAGCAGTATCAAATTAAAAAGCGAGGCCGCAAAATTAATGATGGCCCTTTGGTGTGTCTTCGCCTTTATGATTTGCGGTTTCGAACATAGCATCGCCAATATGGGGATTTTAGCACTGGGACTTTTAAATGCAGGGACTCATGCTGTAAGCATCGGCGGGTATTTTTACAATCTAATCCTCTCGACAATCGGTAATATTATTGGTGCTATCTTATTTGTCGCTCTGCCTTATTACATGGTTAGTAAGGATAAAATGTAATAACTTTATTTAAAAAACCGACACTAGAACTTGATAACCGAGTTCTAGTGGTTTTTTCATGCTTTTATATCTCTTTTGTGTATTAAAGCATATTTTGCGAAAAGACTTGTTTGCTATAACAACTATCGTGAGAATTGTTTTTAGATTTTATTAAATCAAAGCTCGGAATGGGTCTTATTATACTCTACTAGAACGCCAATAGATACCATCTCTTATTACGAACCCTATTCAAATACCTCTCGACATAATAAAATAGTTTATATAAATTGAGGATGAATGGGAATAAAAACAACTATGATAGTGTATGAAAAATTATGGCAAACAATGAAAATGCGGAATATTTCACAATATGCTTTATATACGAGACACAATGTAAGTCGTTCGCAAATACAGAGATTACGAAAAAATCAAAATGTACAAATCTCCACCATAGATAAGCTTTGCAATATCTTACAATGTGGCGTGGGAGATATTTTAGAGCACGTACATGATGATAGTGTGTTTTGATAATACTATCGTGATTTGTATTGTTCAACAGACTATTATTTTTCAAGTAATTGCTTTGCAAAAGTGTAAGTGGAACAAGATATCTATATTACTATTCCTCATTCCTCAAACAAAGGAGGAAGATTTTATGTTGAACAAATTTCTATTTAAGAGGTTAATTGTTTTAGTTTTAATTGCAGTAATACTAGCTCCAAGTACAGATGTACTCGCCGCCACGACTTATAGAATTTCTTATAATGGTAATGGAGGTACTAATGTACCTAGTTCACAAACAAAGACACATGGGAAAACTATGACCCTCACTACGAAAAAACCCTCAAGGGCAGGACATACCTTTGTTGGCTGGTCCACTAACTCAAATTCCATATCTGCCCCATATTTGGCGGGCGGAAAATATTCATTAAACAAGTCCATTACTCTATATTCCGTTTGGAAAAAGCTCACCTATACCATTAATTATAATGCTAATGGCGGTAGCGGTGCTCCTAAATCCCAAACCAAGACGTACGGGACAACTCTAACGTTAGCCAACTCCCGACCAACACGAGCTACTCATGTTTTCTTAGGTTGGTCGACTAATTCAAAAGCTAGTACAGCAAATTATTCAGCAAACGGAAAATATACTGCTAATTCAGGAGCTACCTTATACGCCATTTGGCGAAAAGCATATACCTATTCTGTCAAATATAATGCTAACGGAGGTACTGGAACCCCCGCATCTCAAACAAAAACAGAAAACGTCACATTAGCACTACAGAAGAACAAACCAACGCGTACAGGACATACTTTTATTGGTTGGGCTACTAAAGCAACTGCCACATCAGCTAATTATTCAGCAGGTAGTTCCTATACAGCGAATAGTACTACAACTTTATATGCTGTTTGGAAAAAGGTCACCTACACCATTAATTATAATACTAATGGTGGTAGCGGAGCTCCTAAATCTCAAACCAAGACGTATGGGACAACTTTAACGTTATCTAACTCCCGACCAACACGAGCTAATCATGTTTTCTTAGGTTGGTCGACTAATTCAAGAGCTAGTGCAGCAAATTATTCAGCAAACGGAAAATATACTGCTAATTCAGGAGCTACTTTATACGCCATTTGGCGAAAAGCATATACCTATTCTGTCAAATATAATGCTAACGGAGGTACTGGAACCCCTGCATCTCAAACAAAAACAGAAAACGTCACATTAGCACTACAGAAGAACAAACCAACGCGTACAGGACATACTTTTATTGGTTGGGCTACTAAAGCAACTGCCACATCAGCTAATTACTCAGCAGGTGCTTCATATACCGCAAATAGTACTGTGACTTTGTATGCCATTTGGAAAAAAAACACCTACACTATTAGTTATAGTGCTAACGGAGGAAGCGGTGCTCCTACATCGCAAACCAAAACATACGGAAATACATTAAAACTAAGCAATACCCAACCTTCACGACGTGGCTATGTTTTCCTTGGCTGGTCAACCGACTCTAAGGCCACAAAACAAGCTTATTCAGCCGGTGGGAATTTTACCATAAACTCTAAAAACACTTTATACGCGGTTTGGGAAGCCCAAGGAGGGGTATGGGAAAACACCAATACAACCCTCGTAGCTTGTAAAGAGGTATACATGCCGAAAAAAGTAGCTGCTGAATATTATGAGAGCATGCAAAAAACAACAGTACCTAAAATTATTGGAAGTGCATTTATAGGAAGTGTAAGCGAGAGTAAACTAACAGCCGCCTTAGTCAGTGCTGGACTTTCTCCCTTTGCTGCCGGCATTATAGCTTTTACGGTGGTAGTTGGTGTTCCATTACACGACCATTTTGATAAGAAAGCTTTTAAACGCGCTCTTGATAATTGTCCAAAAAACGGATTTGTAGTCATAGAATACCGTCGTTACAATGATCAAACACCTTCTACCACCATCTACAAAAATGCAACAAATGTGAATAGCGGTGGGAAATGGCGTGCCAATACATACAAATAGCAATAGAAAATTTTTACCACGCTTTCTTTAATGGCAAAATCGAAAATGTTTTAAGGTGGAGCTGTCGCCAAAAATAGCTGAAATCAGAGCTATGGAGCGTAGCTCCCTTTTCATGCACGTCAAACAATCTCTGTTTTTACCTTGTTTTCCCCACATATCTAGTATCACCCTTCCTATACGTGACTATAATAAATTCATGAATGAAACAAATTTTAAAAAGGCACTTGATAATTGCCCCGAAAATGGATTTGTAGTCGTAGAATATTGGAAAATAAAAAACATTTTAATTGGACAAATGCTCCACACACTTATGCATGCGCACGCATCTAATGTAAACAGTGGTGGCTCATTTAAGGCAGGGATATATTCTACAAATTAGTGCAATGCAAATAAAAAATCAACATTTTTTCTTGCCATTCAGAAAGGTAATATTATAATAGTCTTGAAATGATTTTCCACATAAGAAATATTACAAAATATAGTGAATTAGGATAGTATAGAGCAGTATGAAAACAAAGATGCAAAAGACCTTTATATTTTTTATTAGCATTTTACTACCCTTGAATTGGATAACAGGTTTTGCAATAGCAATGCTGTATAATAATAAAAAAACGGAAACTAATTTCTTGTTATATGGAAGTGTCTTGCTTTCGGTAGCCACCCTAACTGGAGTCATGGTTGATTATATGAAATACGAACAAATAAAAGCCTGGTATTCAGTCGCTTGTGAAATAGCATCACTTGGCATATTAATCTTATCTGCATGGATTTATATCACTTGATAATGAATATGAGTAGAACTGACAAAAGAAATAGTAGTCCCTTGTCAAGAATTTGAGTGGTAAATATTTTAGACGTGGAAAACGAAAGTTTTCCACGTCTTTCTAATTCCATACCACAAGTCAATTCAAGCTAGAATCATCATATCTTCTATGATGAGCTATTCCTCAAAAAGATTTACATATCCTAGCTAATCTTGTATACTTACTAATATATAAAATAAAAGGGGGAAATAAACATGAGTAATCAAAATACTGAACAAAGCAAGAAAGCTATGAAAAGTACTCTCATCGGGGCGGCATTTATTATGGCGACTTCAGCTATCGGCCCTGGATTTCTAACTCAAACAGCAACATTTACTAACACCCTTCAAGGCACGTTTGGGTTTGTTATCCTAGTTTCTGTTATCTGCGCATTAATTATTCAACTAAATGTCTGGCGAGTCCTTTGCGTATCAGGCTTAAGGGGACAAGATGTAGCCAACAAGCTTCTTCCTGGGCTAGGATATTTTGTTGCCTTCCTAATCGTTCTTGGTGGCATCGCTTTTAACATCGGCAATGTCGGCGGAGCCGCTCTTGGATTTAATGCACTATTGGGACTGCCAGTTATGACTGGTTATTTTATCTCTGGTACACTAGCAATTGCTATCTTCCTATTAAAGGATGCACTAAAAGCAATGGATACAGTTACTAAAATATTAGGAGCAATTATGATCGTTGTTATTATAGTAATTATTATGATAGTAAAACCACCATTTGGTACTGCTATTAAGGAAACTTTTATACCTATTCTGGCGGGCGACAATCCAGTAACTGGTAAACTTGGCGGGCGAACAAACTATGTATTTGAAGTTTTCTTAACTTTACTCGGCGGAACAGTTGGTGGTTATATTACATTTGCTGGCGCCCATCGCTTGATTGACGCTGGCATTACTGGCGAAGACAAATTGGATGACATTAAAAGAAGTTCAGTTATGGGTATCAGTATTGCGACACTTGTTCGTATCTTACTATTCCTTGCAATACTTGGTGTTGTTATAGCTGGTACTACTTTGGGTGATGAAAATCCAGTACCTGATGCTTTCCGCGCTGGTGCTGGAGAATTAGGTGCACGTTTTGCTGGTTTAGTATTACTTTGTGCCGCCCTTACTTCGGTTATCGGAGCAGCTTATACATCAGTGTCTTTCCTAAAGACCTTCCACCCATTTATCGAGAAAAATGAAAAATGGTTCACGGTTGCCTTTATTGCACTATCAACAATTATCATGGCCTTTATCGGTAGACCAGCATCACTACTTGTACTAGCAGGAGCTTTAAATGGTTTAATCCTGCCTGTAACTCTTGGTGTATGTTTAGTAGCTTCAAAGAGCAAACGTATCATGGGCGAAGAATACAAACACCCAACATGGTTATTTGTAATCGGCATTGTCGTTACCTGTGTTGTTGCTTACATGGGCATCACATCATTACAAGGTTTAGCTAATCTATTTGCCTAAAATGATTAGCACTATAATCGCAAGACAAAAACAAAGTTTAGAACCATAAAGATGCGAACATTGACCTCTTTGTTATAAGAAAACTGTCATCCTAAACGAAATGTCATCCTGAACGAAGTGAAGGAGCTTAAAAAGAAAGATTCTTCGCTACGCTCAGAATGACACAATGGTTTCTTGTCGAGACTGTCCCAAAGATTGTGTAAACCTCTGTACTGATGTAAGATAATTACAACAGTATGGAGGTTTTATTATGGCAAGAAGAAAGAACGAATCACCACAA
>JGI994J12354_10000409_pt1 | contig 42396 bp, 44 predicted proteins | sample IntmicLarv3ML3BL_FD_12354 | JGI IMG/M metagenome (IMG submission 12354) | reverse complement strand
AATACCTCCTCTTCAAGGGGTTCATCCACTTTGGAGCATGTTGCCTCGGACTGAAGTCTGAGGATCTTCCATGCCATCAGGATCAGCTTTCCTGCCACGATCATATCGAAAGTGTTATCAGAAACCTTCCTCGAATACAACCTCACGAATTCCCTGAGGTCTATCTCCCACGGATCGATGCCGTTCTCGAGTACAAGACTGAAGATCGCCCTTATGGACTCATCCACAGGATCGTTAAGTTTCTCTCCGTCCATGTTCTCAAGTATGTTTATGTATCCGCCTATACGGTCGTAAGATTCGGCATCCTCGGTCAATGCCTTATGGAATAACAGGTGCTGTTCCACTATTTCTCTCTTCATTTCTCCTTCCATTTCCCATCCCATCCTTAATTTGTTTTTGCCTTTGTTTTTATTTTTTATAGTCCGCTCTCTTGTTTCTTTAATGCTTCTTCTTCATATTTAGATACCTCGGCTAAGTCGGGCTGCATTATCACCTTACTTATTCCCGAGGGGGGCCTTGTCACCCCAATTAAGTGATCAGCTGTCGCTAATGTCACCTTTCTAAGCGAAACTTGTATAAACTGTGCCTTTCTCGAGCTCTCTTTGACCCTGCGGGCAACCATCTCTGCATTCACCGAATCCAGGAACATATCAACCTCATCCAGCACATAGAAGGGTGAAGGTTGATACTCCTGTATCGCAAATATGAATGCCAATGCCGTAAGGGATTTCTCTCCTCCGGACAAAGCTTCCAGTCTCAGTAATTTACCGTTCTTCGGTTTAGCATTTATCGTAAGTCCGCCGACAAACGGATCCACCTCATGCTCCAATCCCATGTACGCCTCTCCGCCACCGGAAAGCTGAGCATATATCTCTTTGAAATTCGCGTTGACCGCATCATAAGACTGCATGAACAATCCCTTCTTCTGAGAGTTGAGGGAATTCGTGAGATCATTGAGTTCTTTGATCTGATTGTTCAACCTTTCCACGTCGGCCATCAGAGCGTCGTACCTCTGCTTCCTTTCTTCGTAATCTTCGATCGCACGCAGGTTCACATTGCCGATCTTCGAAAGTATGGTCTCACAGGACCTTATCGTGCGTCTTATCTCTTCCTCAGAAGGTATCGGAGTGACGACCTCCACATTCATCTCTGCTATCTCCGCTTTAAGCTGAGATATGCTCTCGTTGACGATGTTGACCTGAGCCTCATGCGATGCTCTCAGTCCCTGTTTCGTCTCCACCTTTTCCTGTACCGAGTTGCGTTCTCCGTCGATCTTGTACTTGTTGTTCACAAGTTCGTCCTTCTCGTCTTTCAGACCTTTGATGCCTGATTCCATCTCGTTTTCGATCTTCCTCAAAGCATCGAGTTCGATCTTGAAGGCCTCTACTTCCTTCATGTAGGATTTCAAGAACTCCTCATCCTCTTTGATCTTCCTTCCGACAGCCTTCATCTGCATCTCGAGTGATTCTATCTGCCTGTCGATACCGAAGATCTCGGTCTCCAGTGAATTCTTCTGTGATTTGAGGTCGGAAACATCGGTGGTCAACTTGTAGATCTTGTCCCGTATGTTCTGTATCTTCTCCTGCATTTCTGCGGGAGCTATCGCCGCTATGCGTTCTCTGGTCTGCGTCCTGTCGTTCCTGAGTTTTTCGAGTTCCGCTGATATTCCAGATAACTCCTTCTTCGCATTCTCGAACTCCTTCTCCGAAGAATCACATTCCTTACGCTTGGCTTCGAATTCTGCCGATAACGCCTGCCTGGATTTCTTGAGTTCGGATATCTTCGCTGTAAGCTGCCCGATCTGAGCCTGTGCCCCCAGCCCTTCCGTGGACGCCTTCCTCATGTCGTCGTCCATTGCACGTATGCCGTCCCTTATCTCTCTGAGTCTGAAGTGGAGATCGTCCAAGGACGCATTCGCATTCCTGAGTTTTGCGCTTACCTCTTCCAGTTTGGATTCAGAGGCTGCACCGAATTTCATTATGCTTTGAGGACTCAGGGTACCTCCGGTTATCGCACCGGACGCCTCAAGTAACTCTCCGCCTTTGGTAACCAGCCTGATGCCGCCCATTATCGCGCGGGCCTCGGACATCGTGTTGACCACCAATGTATCCTGGAACACGAACCAGAACACATTCGCGTATTTTTGATCGTAATCTATCAGATCGGTGGCGTATCCCTCCGTCTGTTTGACGGTCATTATCGCCTTTGCTCTCGGCTTTCCTCCGACCATCTTGTTGAGCGGGAGGAACATCACTCTGCCCAACTTCTCTTTCTTAAGATATGAAATGCAGTCTGCCGCAACTTGATCGTCCAAGACCACCACGGCCTTCATCTTCCCTCCGGCAGCAACCGAGAGCGCAACCTCATACCCAGGCTGCACTGTAGCCAATTCCTGCACTGTTCCGTGTATACCCGATGCGAGACCTTTGTCCCTGAGTTCTAATATCGCGGACACCGCCTCGTCGCCACGGTTCATGCGGTTCGTTACCTTCTTCTCTGCAGCAAGTTCGTTGTACTCTGTCTCCAGTCTGCGGATCGCTTCCTTGAGCTCATTCTCCTGCTTCTCGAGTTCCGCCTCTTTCCTCTTGGCCTCGATTATCTTCTTGGAGGTCTCATCGGTATTAGCCAGCGGGCCCGCTTCCTGCTTGACCTGTTGCAAATTCCACTCGGCATCCTTTATCTCGAAATCAGAGGATTGAAGTCTCTCATCCAACGATGCCTGTGCCCTTCGCAACTCCTCTGCGATCGTCTCCACCTTCGCGACCCTGACCTCGGCATCATGTTCCTGCGCCTCTTTCGTGTCGAGATCTATTTCAAGCTGGGTAAGTTTGTTCTGAAGGGTTGTGTGTTCCCCTCCGTGTTTCGACATCTCCTCGCTGATCGCGATATCCTCCTTCTTCGCATCATCGAGTTTCTTCTCTGCATCTTCTAACTCTATCAGAACACCGTTAAGTGTCTCTGTGGCACTCTTCTTTTCAACCGTCCTTTCGCTTATCGATTCTTCGAACGAGGTGCGGAAGCCTTCCTGCTCCTCCTTGTCCTCTTTGGCATGTTCTGCACGGTCGTTATTGGTGGCGATCTTGATCTTGGTCGCCTCGATCTTGTCTTTTATCTCGCGATATTCCGGACCGATCTTATCCTCGATCTCCCTTTCCTTCTCCTCTATCGCTTTCTCATTCTCGGCATATTGTTGCTTGAGCTTCTCCTTCCGCTCAGTGAGTGTCCTTATCTCGTTATCGAGTGAGATCACTTGCTCGGATAGCCCCTGCAGTTTGGATTCCTCTATCTGCAATTGCCTGTGGACAAATTGTGCCCTTGCCATCTCCAGAAGGTTCTGGGTCTCGATGTACTTCTTGGCATCCTCTTTGTCCTTTTCGAGCTTCTCGATCTGTTTCTCAAGTTCCTCGATCACTATGTTTATCCTCTCAAGATTCAGCTCTGCCTCGGCTCTCTCTGCCCTCGCCTTCTCGAGATCGTTATCGTAACTCGCGATACCCGATATACTGTCCAGAACACGCCTTCTCTCCAGATTACCCATCTGAACGATCCGGGTCACATCTCCCTGCTGTACCATGTTGTAACCGTCGGCACTTATCCTTGCCTTCGTAAGCAGGCTGTCGAACTCCCCGAGGGTCGACTTCTTTTCGTTCACATAGAAGTATGAACTGTAATCGGTTCCGTTATCGGATATCTTCACGAAACGGGTGAGTTTCACGATGTCGTCGTCCCAGGGCATTATCCTGTCAGCATTATCGAACACCAGGGATACTTTGGTGTAACCTGCCTTTCCCTTGGACTTCCCTCCATCGAATATCAGATCTGTGAGTTTTCCCGCCCTGACAGCCTTAGAACTTTTTGGTCCGAGTACGAAAAGGATGGCGTCGGTGATATTGGACTTCCCGGAACCATTCGGTCCCGTGACTGCCATATATCCTTCCATCAGCGGTATCGTAAGTTTACCGCCGAATGATTTGAAATTCTCCAACTCAATCTGCTTCAAATACACGTATAGACCCCTTTCAGGGCAACCGGGGTTATTCCCGCGTCTGCATCCCATGTCCGCGCGTGGACAATATAATAACGCCAGCGTTATATTTAAAATAAACTTCTATATTTTGATTATATCTTCCCGCTGATGATCAATGAAGGTATGTCTCCGACCGATCGGACCACATGTGTCGGTCTGATGTCAGAATCTTCAAGATCTTCGACCCTTGCCTCTCCGGTAAGGACCATTATCGACCTGGTTCCAGCGTCGTGAGCCATCCTCATATCGGTGTATAATCTGTCGCCTACCATGATCACTTCATCTTCATCGACATTCATCTTCGATGCTGCCATCTTCAGCATCAGCTCATTGGGTTTTCCTATGACCAATGCCTTTTTTCCGGTCAATGATTCGAACAGTCTTATGAACGGCCCGATATCCACATCATATGCTTCTTCGGTGGGACAGAGATCGTCCGGATGTGTCGCTATCAATTCTGCACCTTCCATGATGAAATGATAGGCTCTGTTGATCTTATCGAATGTTATAGTCCTGTCGAACGTCAGAAGAACCATATCGGGATCAGAATCGGTGATGTCCACTCCCATTGATGACAGTTCCACGGTCACATCCGGCGTTGCCAGTGGAAATGTTTTCTTCCCCTTTCTATTATTCATAATGTACTGTGAGGTTGCCACTGCGGATGTTAGAATATCGTTCTCGCCGATATCGAATCCCATCCTTCTGAGCTTGACAACATAATGCTGCCTGGGGTTGGATGAGTTATTTGTCAAAAACAGGAAAGGAATGTTCGATGTCTTCAGAAAATTGATGAAATCGACAGCTCCGGGAATAAGATCATTCCCTTTGTATATCGTACCATCCATATCGATCGCGAATCCAATCTTTCCCATGTCATTCCCTCAGATATTCGTCCCTGATTATCCTCATTGTCACTCTCAAAGCACCCCTGGCCTCTTTGCTGTAGATGCATGCCGCGGGATGGTATGTGGGGATGAAATTGACATCCCTGTCCTTCACTCTGATCGTCACGGTTTTGTTAACTATGTCGGCCATCTTCCCTTCGTAGTTCAGAAGATCCCTGCAAGCGGATTTTCCAAGGCCGACGATCAGTTCTCTGTCATAAAGTTCCGAGTCGAGGAACGGCCTGCAAGCGCTCATTTCCTCCTGCGTCGGGTCCCTGTTCCCCGGAGGACGACATTTTACTGTGTTGGTGATCATTACACTCGCACGTTCTATGCCCTCTTCTTCCATGATCGCATCCAACAACTTTCCTGATCTTCCAACGAAGGGTTTCCCGGAAAGGTCCTCTGTCTCCCCTGGGGCCTCTCCCACGAATACTACCTTGGATCCAAGGTCCCCGCTGGGTAATACAAGATTCGTACGGTTCTCACAAAGACCGCAAAGCCTGCAATCGTTATCGGGTCTCATTTTCTACCTTTGATCAACTCGGAACCCTTTACCAGAGAGAACAACTTCACACCCACCTCGGAAAGATTCTCCTTTCCTCCGCTCTCACGATCTATCACAGACATTATGTCCGTCACGACCGCTCCGCTTTCCCTCAATGTCTTGACCGCCTGTAAACTTGACCCAGCTGTCGTGATCACATCCTCCACGACGAGCACTTTATCCCCTGACGAAAGATCCCCTTCGATCAGTTTCTGAGTGCCGTGGTCCTTCTTTTCCTTTCTCACCATGACGAACGGGATACCTGTGGCCATTGACAGTGCGGCTGCCAGAGGTATCGATCCCAACACCACTCCCGCGATCCTGTCCGGCCTTAGATTCTCCCTCTGCATCTTTTCCGCCATCAACTGGGATATCAGATACAACACCTGCGGGTTCGTACTGGCTTTCTTGATGTCGATATAGTAATCGCTCTTTGCACCTGATGCGAGAATGAACTCGCCGAATTGCAACGCACCGCATTCTTCCAATGCATCGGACATTTCGCTCATGATCACCACGGCTCCTTCTTGAGACCTAATTTGAATCCAACTATATTCGCTATGCGGTGGATGCTGAACATCAGAATAAGGATGAACAGTAGAGCAACGATGTGCCATCCTTCTATGTAAGTGGAATATACCCAGTCTGTGTAAAAAATCGATGTGATGATCAACGCTCCGATGACGAAATCATACTGGTCCAGTATTGGGGCCTTCTGTCCTCTTTCCATCCCGAACCTTCTTTTTATGAATGCTCCCATTAGATCTCCCAACACAGCACCGAACGACAGACAGAACAGTATCCCTATATTCTCATAGAAAGGGCCGAAACCCCAATTCATCTCAGGATCCCATATATGTGCCAGGCCTATCATTATCAGACCCATCACAACACCTGATAACCCTCCTCCGATCAGTCCTCTCCAACTCTTTCCGTCTCCGAAGATCCGTTTTCCCCGCCATGACCTGCCAAAGTCGATCTTAGTACCGCCTCCGAACAAGACTGCAGCGGAATTCGGAACCATTGCCGGAATGAAAAGCCATAGGCCTCCGAACATTATTGCCAGAAGTTCGATTATTTCCATATCATCTCTCAAAAGATGATTGTCAACAGACTGTTTAAGCTTTCGGAAAGTTGATAACGCTTAGCTAAGATTACCTTACATGCTCATACTGGACAGTTCCGCATTGTTCTCAATGGAACAGCTCCCCGAGGAGGAACATCTTTGTCCTCCGGGAGTGGTTGATGAGCTGAAAAGATACGACGACCGCAGACTTGAGCTCTGGGGCGATTTGCTTCGAATATCCGACTGCACCGCTTCCTCCCTCGAGAAGATCACAGAGGTCGCGAAGAAAAGCGGTGATCTGGGGAGATTGTCTTCCGTTGACCTTACCGTACTCGCACTGGCCCTAGACACCGGAGGAACGATACTGTCCGACGACTATTCCATACAGAACGTGTCCAAGATCATCGGTATTCCATTCAGGGCAGTTGGAATGAAAGAGATAACAAAGGTCGAAAAATGGAATTACAAATGTACAGGATGCGGAAAATGGTTCAAAGAGAACATGCCGGAATGTCCCATTTGCGGTCACGAAATGAGATCGCACAGAAAAAGATGATCAAGGAAGGATTTTCTTACACCTGATGAGATTGCCCATTCTTCTGATTCCCAACATCCTCATACAAAGAGCTGTCCTTCTGTCGGAACCGAATGCGAATGTATCTGCCAACCTTTTGTTACGGGCTGCGGTACCCAACGGTTTCCTGAATATCCTCTCGCACTGATCCTGATAATCTGTAAGAGCACGACCAGCGGATACGTTGTCAGCAGCGACCTCTCCGCATACACGGCCTGCGATAAGCGCCAACGGGACCCCTCCTCCGTTAACGGAGATCACGTGACCCGCAGCATCCCCCACTACCATTCCATTCCCTGAAACGATGTCCTTCAACATCCCTTCGCTTGGAACGAACTTGCCTTCCATCTTGGTCACAACGTCAAGGTCATGTTTTTTTACGAACTTATCGAAATACTCACCCAAAGTTCCGTTTGCAAACTTCGGTGAAAAACCTATCCCGACATTCGCCTGTCCGGCCTTTGGTATGATCCATCCGTAGGCTCCGGGAGCTATCCCTCCGAAGAACATCTTCACATGCGGTTCGAAATCCCCCTTAGCCTGAGCTGTGACCGCCGGGTATGCATGCATATTCCTTTGAAGACCCAGACTTCTTGCCACACGTGATCCGGGGCCGTCTGCTCCGATTATGACCTTGTACTCTATCTCCCCTGCGGAAGTGATCGCAACATTATTCTCAGACCTTTGATAATGGCATTCCTTTATTAGTTCTGCACCCTCTTTAATCGCTTCAGATGCAAGATACTGATCGAACCTGTCCCTATCGGTAGTGTATCCGGTGAAATCCAACAATACGCTTCTTCCCTTCGGATCTATGAGGTCTATCCCTTCTATCTCTCTCAGTCTGAGATTCGACGGGACATCGAATAAGGAGGCGATATCTCCGGCCTCCGGGAACATTCCTCTGATCTCACTGTCAGAAGGGATCAACTCTCCACACCTTACCGGCACACCGACATCCTTGCGACGTTCTATCATAGTCACTTTCGCGCCCTTCGCTGCAGCATATTTTGCAGCCGTACTTCCCGCCGGACCAGAACCCACTATGAGAATATCCGTCCTGATGCGATCGGTCATAACGTCACCTGTCTCTGTTGACAATGAATTTTGCGAGATCTTTCAAAGATGTTTTGTATTTTGACTCTTCCAATACATCCAAATGTCCGAATGCACCCTCCACGATACCTCTAGCTTTATCCACACAACGAGAAACGGCATCCGTCTTCTTTATCAGATCTATCGCTTCCGAGATGTCAGACCAATCCGGGGTCTCCATCTCGAATATCTCTCTGACCCTGTTCCCGTGTTTCGGATCCTGCATGGCATATATCGTAGGCAGCGTAGGTTTTCCCTCCATGATGTCACTGCCGATATTCTTTCCCGTGGACTTCTCGTCCCCAACGACATCCAGCGTATCATCTATGATCTGGAACGCAAGTCCTGTCTTGTGTGCAAAGGTTCCTACCTCATCGATCGTCCTTACGTCAGCACCTGCCAGGAAAGCTCCGGATTTTGCAGCACATTCTATCAGCTTGGCTGTCTTTCCCTCGATTATTCTCATATAATCGATCTCATTGACCGAGTAATTATGTTCGAAATCCTTTTGGTCGAATTCCCCCGCACTCATTGCAGAGGACGCATCGACCAGGTAGTTAACGATCTCAGAGGATGATGTGCCCATGAGTCTGAATCCCAGTGCGAAGAGGTAGTCTCCTGCCACTATCGATCTGCTTATCGAATATTTCTTGTATGCCACTTTGGCGCCTCTGCGCAGATCCCCCTGATCGTTGATGTCATCATGTACCAGAGTGGCATTATGGATTATCTCTATGGCAGCACCTATGTCCACGGTCTTCCTGACATTACCTTGTGAACCGCCGCATGCCTTGTACGAGAGGATGCACATCGCCGGCCTTACTCTCTTACCATTGGAATTCAGAACATAGTTGCATATTTCGTTCAATTTAGGATTCTCAGACCTAACGGTATTCAACATGATTCTCTCGACAGCATCCAAGTCATCATGGACAGAAGAATACCACTGAACATCCATATACACTTGTGATGTTCAGAATCTACTTAAATGCTTTTCATGTCTGGATACTCCAGAGGGAGCCACGTGTTCCCTTAAACCTCTAAAGGATAATAAAAAAGGAAGTTTATGGAAAAAGTTTGTTTTATCCGAACAATGAAGATGCTGCGTCAGCACAGAAATCCATGATCAACTGCGGGTATACTCCCAGAATGATCGTGAATACCAGACATATTGCGATAGCCGCAGTGAATGATGCCGGTATCTTGACCTTCTCGGTCTTCTCTCCCTTCTCTATGATCATAGCTTTGACGACCCTTGCATAATAGTACAGGGATATCGCAGAGTTCAGTACTGCCACGAACGCAAGCCAGACCCATTCTGTCATGACGCCGTTATCATATATCGCCGACGAGAACAGGAAGAACTTGGATGTAAATCCTGCCAAAGGCGGTATGCCTGCCAAAGAGAACAGGAACAGCATCATTGCGATCGTAAGGAACGGTGCCCTCTTCAGGAGACCTCTGTAGTCGGAGATCTTCTCGCCGATACCTACGCATATCAATCCGCCGACGATAAGGAACGCTCCTCCTTTCATGAACACGTGGGTGAACATGTGGAAGAGACCGCTTGCCAGAGCGTACTCCGACATTACCGCCATGACGATCAGGATGTATCCTGCCTGAGCGATACTCGAGTAGGCTAGCATCCTCTTGATGTTGTTCTGCGATATGGCAACGATGTTACCGACGGTCATCGTGATGGCCGCTATTATCGCGAAGGTGTACTGTATCTCCTCCGTGGCGAATGCCGCCACCGAACTTCCCGCAACGAACATTATGAGGAAGATCTTGAAGAACACCACCAATCCCATTTTCTTCGAACCTGTAGCAAGGAACATTGTCACCGGTGTTGCCGCACCCTCGTAGACATCAGGTGCCCACATGTGGAACGGTACTGCCGCTATCTTGAATCCGTATCCTGCGATCATGGTTATCAACGCTATGCCGAATGCCCATGAGAATCCGTCCGTCGAAAGTGCCAGGGCGATCTCTTCGAGATTCGTTGTTCCCGTCACACCGTAAAGCATCGAGAGACCGTATACGGTGAACGCTGTCGACAATCCTCCGATTATCACGTATTTCACCGCAGCCTCTGCCGCTCTGGGGTCGCTCCTCTTCATTGCCACCAATATGTACGAGGAAATGCTCGCCAACTCCACACCGACGAAGATCGTTATGAGATCGTTGGCAGTCGCCACGAACATCATACCGACCGTTGCCGCAAGCAGCAACGAGTTGTATGCGCCGTAGTGGTGTCTCGTCGTCTCGGTACTGGCTGCGGACACGAGTGCCACGAGGAATGCCACTGTCTGGAACAGAAGCACCATTACCCCTGTGAACGCGTCATATGCGAATATGTCCGCATAGACACCTTGGTATCCCTCGGTCATCAATATGATGTTGACGAACGCAGAGATAGCGATCACTACCAACATCACCGCTGTCACGAATTTCCTGTTCTTGGATGCGAAGTACATCGCAGGCATTATCAGCGCGCCGATCAGCATTATCAGCATCGGCGCCATTGGAGTGAACTCTTTGAATATCTCCGTTACCCATGTAATTTCAAACACTTAGATCACCCCTAGCGATATCGACAGATTGGTCGCATATTCCTCTATGAATCCCAACGCCAGATCGGGCCACAGTCCGAACAGTGCTATGCATCCGCATATCACTCCCATGGCTATCGCCTCCGGCCTGTTGACGTCGTGTATGTGCGAAAGATCCACTTTGTCCGTGAGTTTTCCGAACAGCGATCTCTGCATCGCCCACAGGTAGTATCCTGCGGTCAGCATGAGGGACGCCAGACAGAACACGATCAGCCAGATCATATCGATGGATGACGCATAGTCATAGAATGCGAAGATTATACCGAATTCAGCCCAGAATCCGATCAGCGGAGGCAGACCTAAGGATGCCATGAACCCGAACATCATGAATGTCGCGAATACAGGCATCTTTCCTGCGATCCCTCCGAGGAGCGGTATCTCTCTTGTTCCGATGTTGTGACCTGCCATACCGCAGACCATGAAGAGGACCGCGGATATCAGACCGTGAGCGAACATCTGGAATATCGCAAATTCGATACCGACGGCGTTCAGACAGCCCATTGCTACCATGACCATTCCCATGTGACTGATCGACGAGAATGCGACCATCTTCTTGAGGTCCTTCTGTGCGATACAGGCGTACGCTCCGTATATCATAGCGAGGATACCGATGAATATCATCATCGGCTGCCAATATTCGGCTCCTTCCGGAAGCACCTCCAGACAGATCCTTATGATACCATAGGAACCCATCTTAAGCATGACACCGGCCAGCAGAACGGAACCTGCGGTCGGTGCTTCTGTGTGTGCATCCGGCAGCCAAGTATGGAACGGAACTATCGGCATCTTCACCGCGAATCCGAAGAACAGCAGTGCGAATACCAGGATCTGGAATGTCGAACTGAATGTTCCTGCTGCCACCGCGGCAAAGGAGAAGTCCACTATGCCTGTTCCTGCTGCCTCGAACGCGAGTGCGAATATACCGATCAGCATGACCAGACTTGCTATGTGTGTGTAGATGAAGAACTTGATAGCAGCGTAATGTCTCCTTGGTCCTCCGAACCACGATATAAGGAAATACATCGGGATCAGGGTCACTTCCCACATTATGTAGAACAAGAAGTAATCCGCAGACATGTACACGCCCATCAAACCCACTTCCATTGCCAGAAGCAATGCGAAGAAATAGTTCGGTTTATCATTCTCACGGGCTGAGAACACCGTGACCAAGAACACCAGGAGTCCTGTGAGGAACACCATCAGTATGCTCAGTCCGTCAACCTGAAGGATGAATGACATCTTCAGGCCCGCTGTCTCTATCCACGTGTAACTCTCATTGTACACCGAAAGGTCTTCGGTGAAGAGAAGTACCATGGAGAGGATCATTGTCAAAGCCGAGAATGCACCGGCTGCATATTTTGCGAATTTCTGTCTCTTGCCGCCCATCATGAGGGTGACGACTGCACCCAAGAACGGGATCACAACGAGAAGAGTGAGCAGATACGGTATCTCGAACGGTAGATCAAAGAACAAATCAGGCACCTCCCATGAAGTAGAATAATACAAGCACCGCCGCGAAAAGCGCAACTACTCCTCCGACAACCACTGCCGCATAGTTATTGACATTACCTGTCTGCGCCTTGCTGAGCGATTCCCCGCCTCCGACCACGACCGATGCCAGACCGTTGACCGTTCCGTCAACTATCTGAGTATCTACGAATTCGACACCTTTGGCCACTCCGTACCCTAACTTCCAGCCTATCTGGTTGTAGAGTTGCGGGAACCACCATCTCTCGGTGAGTGCCCTGTAGAGATACGATTTGCCGTTCCGGTTGAACCTTCCGGGATTCACCGACTTCCTGTTGTACATCAGATACGCAATGCCGATGGCTGCCAGAACAAGCGCTATGGTGAGGTATGTGTAAATGCTCAGGAAGATGTCTTCCAGATAGGTCATCATACCGTGTCCGTGACCGTCTCCGATCTGGAACTGGCCGATGGAGTTTATGCCGATCGTGATATACTCGTCAAATCCGAACAATATCATCGAACCGATCCCCACTGCGAACACAGACAGGATCACCAGAGGTGCCGTCATGGACTTGGGGGATTCGCCGTGACAGTGTTCTGTCGCGTGACCGGGTTTGCCTCCGAAGGTCATGTACCACATGCGGAACATGTAGAACGCCGTCATGAATGCCGTAACAACCGCAAGTATCCACATTATGGAGAACAGGTATCCTTCGACTCCGTAATCTCCGGCATGCATCACCGACTCCAGGATGAGTTCCTTTGACCAGAACCCGCTGAAGAATGGGAATCCTGCGATCGATAACGAGCCTAACAGCATCGTGAACGATGTTATCTTCATCTTTTTACTTAAACCGCCCATCTCCCGCATATCCTCCGTACCGGTGGCATGAATGACCGATCCGGACCCGAGGAAAAGCAATGCTTTGAAGAACGCGTGGTTCACCATGTGCAGACATCCTGCTGTGAATCCTGCGGCTCCTGCGGCTATGAGGTGTGTGTCTCCGTCCTGTATACCGAGTGCCATCAGGTATCCTCCGGCTCCCAGAGCCAGGAACATGTATCCGAGCTGTGAAAGTGTGGAGTACGCAAGCACTCTCTTTATGTTCATGTTGTTCAAAGCCATTGTTGCGGCAAAGAACGCGGTTATTCCTCCTATGATACCTACGAACAGCATCACCTCAGGATTCTGAGTGAAGAGGGGGAAACATCTTGCTACCAGGTAGACTCCGGCCTTGACCATTGTAGCTGCGTGTATCAACGCAGAAACGGTCGTAGGTCCGGCCATCGCATCCGGTAACCAATCGAGTAACGGGAATTGTGCGCTCTTTCCGATCGCACCGCCGAATATCAGAAGACTGGCGAGTATGATCATGTTCGTATCGACACTTGCCATAGCGGCAGTATCGAAGACCGTGACATAATCCAGACTTCCGAACGAATAAAGGAGAACGAACAATCCGGCCATGAGGCTGACGTCTCCCAGTCTTGTGACCAGGAACGCCTTCTTGGCAGCGGATGCCGCACCTTCGGATGCTTTGTCGCCGCTGGGGTGATTGAAACTCCAGAATCCTATCAACAGATAGGAACAAAGTCCCATGATCTCCCAGAAGATGAACATCTCGAGGAAGTTGCTTGAGATCGCAAGCCCCAACATTCCTGTAAGGAAAAGCGAGACCTCGGCGTAGTATCTCCTCTTCTTGACACCTTCCCCGTGCATGTACCCCAAGGAGTACACGAAGATCAGTGTCGAGATGAAGGACGCGAACAACATCATCAGGCAAGACAAACTATCAATGTAATATCCAATATTGATCGTGTATCCTCCAGGGAATGTGAACCATTCCATCTGCATCGTTACGAAACCTGGATCGATATATGCATCAGATGTGAAGAACTCGTACGATACAAGCACCGACATCACGAATGCGAATAAAGCTCCGAAGATGACGATGTGACCGCCTCCTTCTGGCATTTTCTTGCCCAAAGCTCCGACTATCACAAAACAAAGCACAGGAACCAACGGTACCAACCATGTGTATTCTACGAACATCTTACCACCTCATGGATGAGAAACTGTCAGCTTCGATCGTTCTCTTTGCTTTGTACGCATTGAGCAATATTGCTATACCTACCGCAACCTCGGCCGCGGCAACTGTAATGGTCATTATAACGAACACCTGTCCCAGGACATCCGTTGTAAATGCTGAGAACACAATGAAATTGATATTCGCTGCGTTCAACATGAGTTCTATGCACATCAGCACCACTATGGTGTTGTTCTTCACCAAGACGCCGTACGCACCAACGGTGAACAGCACCGCTGCGAACACGAGATAGACCTCAATCGGAATCATCGCGTTCCACCTCCTCTCTGGCGATACACACACCACCGATCATCGCACCGAACATTAGCAGTGCAACGATCAGCAGAAGCGGACCGTATTTCTCGAACAGGGCATAGTTGAGGGAATCGGGATCGAGATCGCCGGTTTCACTGACTACGCCGTCGAAAGGTATGCTTTCCGGCGATTCGTTCGTGGTGTAATCATCCCAATCTGTCACAACTACCGACAGCGCAAGGACTGCGAGCAGGAATGCAGAAACGGACAGACCCACTATCATCTTCTTATTCATCCGAATCACCCTCCGTAAGCATGATGTATCTTCTTGTCAGCATGATGCTGAACGCGAAGAGAATGGTTATCGCACCGACATAGACCAACATCTGGACGACGCCGATGAATTCTGCTTCCAAGAAGAAGTAAGTGACCGCAACACACACGAACACCAATGCAAGATAGAACGCACTGTGGACCACTTCCTTCACTGTTACGACGTGTACAGCCGCTGCGATCGCGATCACAGCCAATACGACAAAGGCCACGAGATCGGTATTATCCCAGAGGTACTGCAGGACGCCGCAGATTATATTCCAAATATCATTTAGGATCTCCATTATAGCACCTCATTCATAGTAAGGGCGTCCTTGGGACAGTCCTCAATACAGTTATGACAACTGATGCAGGTAGCATCGTTGAATTCCGGATACAATATCGGCCTTCCTTTCTCGTTGACACCGTGCTCGACCATCACGACCGCATCAACAGGACAGACCTTCGCACATCTCTTGCAGCTTATGCATTTGGATGCCTGAAGTACCGGCCTGTCGACCTTGAACGGAGATATCCTCCTGTCGGAGTTACCTTTCTCAATGTCGGACATCAATGTCTCCTCGATATGGACCTCCATATCCTCGTTCGTCTTGTCGTAAGCAAGGCGGCGGGGGCCGTATATGAGATCCTCTCTCGTGTACTCTGCAAGTTCGAATTCGGGAGTGACCGTCATCGCATCGACCGGGCAGTATTCCGCGCAGTATCCGCACATGGCGCATCTTCCGAGATTGACCTGTGGCCTCTTGACCTTCTGTCCCGCATCATCGTCGACTTCGACCAATTTGATACAGGCGGTCGGGCACATCTTCTCACACATTCCGCAGGCGACGCATCTGTCGAACCTGAGACCGGGACGGCCGCGATAGTTATCGGGCATCCACATCTTCTCGTACGGGTACAGTATTGTCACCGGCCTGTGAATGGTCGTCTTACCCAAGACCCTCAGTGTCCTCCATATAGGTTTGAGCACCCAGAGTGTACGGGCAGGATTCTTGGGATACTTATTCAAGTATGATTTGGAAGCCATTAGAATATCCCTCCTACCTTGAGAAGAAGAACTATCGCCAGATTCACAATCGACAACGGCATGAACACTTTCCATCCGATGTTGACTATCTGATCGGTCCTGACACGGGCCATCGCTCCTCTCAGAATGATCATCACGAAGAACACCAGCCACACTTTGGCCAGGAACACTATCTCCGGTATCCATCCGTTGACATCCCCGGATGCGAAGGGTATGAGCCATCCTCCGAGGTACATTATGACCACCATGGCGCATGAGACGTATCCCCTCATGTAGTCAGCCAACATGATGAGTCCCCATTTCATACCCGCGTATTCGGTCTGCCATCCTTCGACAAGTTCTGCCTCTGCTTCAGCGATATCGAACGGTACACGTTCCGCTTCCGCCGTCGCACAGAAAATGAAGGTTATGAATCCGATTATCTGCGGTACGAAGAACCAAACGGTGTCCATCTGAGAGTTGACTATCTCGTTGATGTTCATCGTTCCCGCCAAAAGACAGGTGGTTCCTATCATTATCAGCATCGGAACCTCGTATGAGATCATCAGTTCAGCTGCCCTCATACCTCCGATGAGTGAGTATTTGTTATTCTGCGCCCACCCTGAAACCAAGATCAGGAATGGTGCCAGCGCAAAGAACGCCATGATTATCAGAAGCCCGGTCCCGTAGTCCACAACGAACCACCTGGGAGACAACGGGACCATACACGCAATAAGTACGGATGCTCCCACGATGAGTGAGACAGTCCACATGTATGTCATCTTGTCAACCTTTCTGGGTATGACGTTCTCTTTCATGAATGTCTTAAGTCCGTCCGCCACACACTGAAGGAACCCTTTGAGTCCGATCATCGTTCCCCTTCTGTCCATCAGCCTTCCGAGGACCTTACGCTCCATCCATAAGGACAATAGCGTGACAATAAATGCCACAAGGAAGATCACGACCATGAAGAGTATGAGCGCGAACGCGTTGGTCACCTCATCGGCGATCAACCATGTTGAAACGGGGTTACCCGGAAGGATGAGATTGACCAGCCAAGCTATCAATCCACCCAAGAGTTCCCACAGTTTGTAAGCGATATCAAAAGGCAGGTTGTATGCCTCGTAAGGATAGAACGGGTTGTCCATCACATCCTTGAACTGTATCCAATCCAAAATGCTGCTGTATCCCATTTCATCACCTATCCGTCTCTCCGAGACACATGTCGATCATCGCCATGATGACAGGCACGTCTGCGATCCTGCTTCCCTGCACCAACGGTTTTGCCGCCGATACGTTCACGAATATCGGACTGCGCACCTTGAGCCTGTACGGCTTCTCCGAACCGTCGGATACAAGGTACATCATCGATTCCCCACGAGGATCCTCAAGTTTCATGAATGTCCTTCCGGCAGGGACCTTCGACGGTACCTTGAGCCTGTAAGGAGCATTCTTTCCGAGAGCCTTGATCTTCTGAACACACTGCTTGATGATCTTGCAGGACTGGAACATTTCCTCGATCCTGACCATGTACCTGGCATATGAATCACCGGCGGTAAGAACAGGGACCTCGAAATCGACCTTGTCGTAATTGTCGTAAGGATCGTCGCGGCGTACATCGTAATCCACGCCGGTACCCCTCATTGCAGGTCCTGTGATACCAAGGTTCGCACAGTGCTCTCTGGTGAGGTATCCTACTCCTTTCATCCTGGAGATGAAGATGGATGACTCATCGATGAGGTCGATGACATCCCAGATCGCCTTCTCGAAGCGTTCCACACATCTGATGACATCTCTGTCGAAAAGCTCAGTGGTATCATTCCTGACACCGCCGATACGAGGATAGTTGGTTGTCATCCTGGCACCGCAGAGTCTGACGTTAAGGTCCATGAAGAATTCCCTCTCCCTCATGCACCACAGGAAGACCGTGAGGTTACCTAGATCGGTACCTACCGCCGCCAGCCACATCAGGTGCGACTGGATACGGCAGATCTCATCAGCGAGTATACGGATGTATTTCGCTTTCTCAGGGACCTCGATCCCCAGCGCTTTCTCCACCGTCATACAATAAAGGTGGGTGTAGGTCATGGACGCCGCATAACAAAGACGGTCGGCCATCGGGATTATCTTGGGGTAGGTCCTGTTCTCACATTCCTTCTCCCATCCTCTGTGGAGATAACCGATTATAGGTTCAGCATCGACCACGATCTCTCCGTCCAATTGGGCCTTGAGGGTCCAAAGACCGTGAGAGAAGGGATGCTGGGGTCCCATGATGACCCACATCTTGTCCATATCCATGGAGGAGACGTCTGTATTATCGATATTGTCTTTTGACATTATTCCTGCCCCCTCAACCTGTATGATTTCCTGAACGGATAGAATTCGTAAGTGTCCGGAGTAAGAAGTCTCTCGAGTTTGGGATGTCCGTCGAAGATTATCCCGAAAAGCTCGTATGTCTCCCTCTCATGCCAATTTCCGCCTTCCCATACCGACGCTACCGACGCTATGTGCAGATCATCGACCGGAACACTGGCTGTCAATTCGATCATCACTCCGTTGTGATAATTGGTAATATGGTAGATCACTTCCATATGGTCTACCATGTCGTTACCCATTATCGAGGTGACATGCTCAAACGCAAGGCTGTCGTGTATGTAGGAACAAACCTCGAACACCGCCCCTTTTGTCACTGTTGCATAAACCCTTCTCTCCTCGGTCTTGGTCACATTGACCTTTCCGCTGAAATTCTCTTTGAAAAGGGAGCATATCTCCTCTACTGTTGGCTTTTGATTAACCGTCATGCTCAGTCCTCCAGGAATACTCCTCTCTTGAAGTAATCGTCAATCTTTCTCTGCAGGAGCATGAATCCATCGATCATTGCATCCGGCCTTGCGGGGCAACCCGGTATGTATATGTCCACGGGCACTATCTGATCCAGTCCCTGGACGATGTTGTACGAATCATACCACGGACCGCCGGATATCGCGCACTCTCCCATCGCCACAACCCACTTGGGGTTGGGTATCTGTTCGTAGAGACGCCTAAGATCCGGACGGATCTTCTTGGAGATCCAGCCATTGACAAGAAGGATATCCGTCTGTCTCGGCGAGGATCTGTAGATCATTCCGTAACGTTCCGCATCGAAACGCGGACCTGATGAAGCCGCCATCTCAAGAGCACAACATGCCAGTCCCCAGTGTAGAGGGTGCATGGAGTTTCTCATCGCCCAAGACCATATCGGTCCGGTCAATTTATCGACAGTCTTCTTCGTGCCTGCGCTCAGAAGGTCATTGATCATGGCCGTTGACCATGTCATGAATTCATCTTTGCTCATCGCAACTGCATGTGGGTAGAGGCTCATATCCATACGTTCTCCTCCTTTTTGAGAGCGTATGCCACACCGAGAATCAGTATTCCCAGGAAAAGAAGCATCCATACGGTTGCCATGGTCGAAAGACCGGAAAAGGCAACGGCCCAGATCATCAAGAAAGTCGCGACCAGGTCAAATACCACAAAAATGATTGCAAAAGCATAGTATTGGAACCTGAATTGTACGTGAGCATCTCCGATGGGTTCTGAACCGCATTCGTATGTCGCCTCCATCCACTGAGTAGGCTTTTTCGGTCTGACGAACCTAGAAACCATCCACGACAAAGGTGCGAAGCCGAGGGCAAGAATGCCCACGACGACCAATGGTATGTAGGATACAACTAGTGACATTGGACTTCGCATGTCTTGTTAATATATAATATTTGCAGGCATGTGTCAGTCATTCCTTATATAGTCCCATCCGACGATTTATTAACAACTTACCCCTTTCCTCTGACAGGTAGTCCATGACGAGAAAAATCGGGTTCATCGGAGCAGGAAGAATGACTGAAGCCATGATCAAAGGCTTGATTTCGAAGAATGCGTATCCGAAAGAAGATATCATAGCCTGTGCACCTAGCGAAAGTACGAGAAGAAGGGTCTCCGAAAATCTTGGGATATCCATGTACGAAAATGCACACGAAATTGCGGATCTGGCTGATGTTCTTGTTCTTGCGGTGAAACCCAAGCAGATCCAAGGTGTTCTCAAAGATGAAATACCCCACCTCACCTCCGATCACCTCTTGATCAGCATCGCTGCAGGTGTGAGGATAGATACCCTAAATTCTTATGTGCCAGACTGTAAAATTGTTAGAGTAATGCCCAATCACTGCTGCATGGTTCTGGAAGGAGCTGCAGGATATACTCTGGGGAGGGGTGTCACCAAGAAGGATGAGGATTTCGTAAAAAAGATACTTGCTGCACTGGGGCTCGCGGTCAAGGTCAAAGAAGAAGACATGGATGCCGTCGCCGGTGTCTGTGGCAGTTTGCCCGCGTTCGCATATATGTTCATCAGAGCCGTCGCCGAAACCGGAGTAAAAAACGGATTGTCGGAAGAGACGGCCTTGGAACTGGCTGCACAGTCGGTGATAGGTGCCGGAAAGATGGTATTGGAGTCAGGAAAAACTCCTGCGGAACTCATTGACGGAGTTTGTTCTCCCGGCGGGGCCACCATAGAAGGAGTCAAGGTTCTGAATGAAAAGGACTTTGAAAAAATAACATCGGAATCTATCGAAGCTGTGATAAGACGATCGAAAGAAATGAGTAAGAATTGATCATCCTTTTTTCCGGGATCTTATCATTCCCATCAGGACACGCGGAGAATTTCTCCAGATTGAACCCGCATCCCAATCCAGATTATTCTTGTCGCATACAGTAGAATTCATGAGACAGGCTCCCTCATCCTTTATCTCCCACAGCAAGGATTCCCTCTTCTCCTTATCTTCTGTCTTTACTATATCATCTATACGATGCATGAGGGAACGTGCGATGCTCGTCCTCTCCAACCTGTTCGACAACGATGCTTCGGATATCCTGCCACTTTCGAACTCCATCTTGGCAAGTTCCTCTGCTGCGTCGTATGACGTCTCTGCGATCATATCTCGGGTCATCCATTTGGTCTCGTACGACAGAACATGCTTCCATGAGGGACTGTCGAGCAAACGGCGATGTTCCTCAAGGGTCCTTGCAAAGAATCTGTATCCCCATTTATCAGGTTCCTCGAATACCCTGCTCCCGGGATCGACGAATGGTGCGAATGGTGCATTGTAAATGAAGAGGTCATCGTCCCTCTTCACAGACTCCCAAAGTCTCTTGGAAGCTTTCACACTTCCGATGGCCGATTCCCGGGTCTGAAAAGGTAATCCTGTCATATAGAACAGATCTAATCTGCTGCACCCGCTTTCGAACGCTGAGGTCACCGAACCCTCTATATCCGCATTCGAGTAACCCTTTCCCAATGCGGACCGGACCTCCTCATCATGGGAATCAGGCGAGAATTCAATACTCCATCCTCCTTCGAAGGATCTGTCCAATTTCTGAAAATATTCTTTACCTGCGCCTTTGAACAACTCAACGACGACATGATTCTCCACCCTTCTATCTTTGACCTCTTTCAGAAACGTCTCGACATATCCTTCGCTGTGCTGCCTTAGATCGCCCACGATAAATATCGGCGTATCGAGGTAGCTTTGGATCGTTTCCATGTCCTCAGCCAATTTCTTCGGGCTCCTGTATGCCGGTCTGTTCCTGCATACGACCCTTTTATTCGCATATCCCGAACCGCCGCATTCCGCACAGTTTACAGAACAACCCCTCACCGTAAATACAGATGTCAGAGGTAGCTTGTCCCATCCAAGCCAGGGAAGTGCCCCTTTGATGTCCATGTGCTTCAGGACATTCTTTATCATAGTCCCGTAATCGAACCTGATCTCATCGAGGTCTTCCAAAGAATAGGTGACCCCGTTGTTCAGTATCTTCCCCTCGGCATCCTTCCATACAAGATTGGGAACCTGTGATAGATCCTTGCCCTTACGAAGTGCCTCCATCATCCTGACAGTGGGTTCCTCGGTCGTATCGCCGCACATCACGAGATCTATCTCCGGACGCAGGATCAACTCCTCTGCGAAATAGGACGATGTCAGTCCTCCGAATTCTACTTTAGAATCGGGATGGTATTTCTTGACGAGCTTTGCGATCTCGATCGCACCGTGAGCGTGAGGCATCCAGTGAAGATCGATTGCAAATACATCCGCATCCAATGTCCTTATCCTCTTCTCAACATCGAACTTATCGCTTTGCAGCATCTTCACGGCAAGATTCACGATCCTCGTGCTGAATCCCGCCGCTTCAAGATGCGAGGATATCGTCATGAAGCCGATTGGATACATCTCGAACACCGGCGATGAAGGTATCACATCACTCACAGGACCGTAGAATATCGGTTTCTTCCTGAAATCATACACACTGGGAGCATGCAGGAATATTATATCCGATCGAGACAAGGTCTCACTTCCCGTAGCGTCTCACGCGCTGCTGATAGGACCTTATTGCCCTGAGCAGATCGATATATCTGAATCCGGGCCAATAGACATCTGCGAAATAAAGTTCGGAATACGCAAGCTGCCAAAGCAGGAAGTTCGATATTCGTACCTCTCCTGACGTACGCAGGACCAGGTCCGGATCTGGAAGGTCCGAAGTATAAAGGTGATTGGAGATCGTTTCCTCGGAGATATCACAAATCTCCATCTCATCGTTCTTGACCTTCCTTGCGATCTCCTTGACTGCAGAAAGTATCTCCTGTCTGCTTCCGTAGGCCATTGCCACGTTGAAATTATAATCCGAATAGGAAGAGGTCTTCGAGTCTGCGTATTTGATGGCTTCCTTGACCTTCTCCGGAAGAGCGTCCGAATCGCCGAATACCCTTATCCTCACCTTTTTTTCATGTATCTTCGGATGATTGGCCATTCTGTAAAGTGCCAATTCCGACAATTCCATCAGGAAATCCACCTCTCCCTTTTCCCTATTGAAATTCTCAGTGGAGAATGCGTATACCGTGATGTAAGGTATATTGAGGTCCAGACACCAATCCAGCATTTCCTCGATCTTCTCTTCGCCTTTCTTGTGACCCTCAGTTGTAGTGGAATCCAGGACCTCGACCGCGTACCTGCGGTTCCCGTCCATGATCATCGCGACATGACGAGGCATTGGCCCTTCCATAATCTCCTTGGTAAGCTCCTTCTCGTACTGGGAGTACGCAGTTTTTGAGACTATCTTAGGGAACTTCATGCAATCACTTGAAATCTTCTGGTATTCCTGCTGCTTCCCCGCCCATATCGAAACAGCCTATAGCGGCGACCGCGCCTATCGTTCCTTTCATTCCGGTGATACTTATCACCTGAACTCTGTTCTCTCCCGCCACCTTGATTGCTTCCTCCTGCGTCAATAATTCGGTCTTCGCCCTGAATCCGAAATCCCTCAGCGAGTCAGGAATACTAAGTCCTTTGTATACCGTCATGACCGACTCTTCGGAATATGATTGGGATCTTATGAACTCCGCGCAGTACTCAATGAGATCGGGTATCTCCTCTTCTCTGACCGCGAATGATACTGCGGTGGAACAACAGTTGGTGGTCTTGTTCGGCACCTTCGGATTAAGCTGTATGATCTTGTGGTCTATGAATTCCCCTACCGGTGATGTAGATCCCATCTTCAAAGCGGCGGCCCATGATGCGCCTTTCTCCTTGGTATCTGTGTCATCAACGCCGATTATCACCCTTACGGTCTTCGGCGTTATGATGTCCACGTGAGAGGAGTGTGCACCTCCGATCTTGAAATCATCGGGATATATCGTCTCTATCACGTCCGGACATTGGGGTATGCATGCTCCGATACCGACCGTGGCACCTGCGATACCATACCATGTGGTCCTGACGCGGTCCCCTTCGACCTTCAACGAGGATATCCCCTGTCCTCCGACGTCCTTCGATACAGGTCCGAAGCTCAATTCCCTCTCTCCGATAATGGTGTCCATTATCACAGTGTGTCCGTCCATGCGGATGTCCTCGATGACCCCTCCGGAACGTTTCCTATTGACAACGTCCCATTCTCCCGGCCCTCTTGCAATGCACTTCTCTACTATCTGTGCAATGCCGTTCTCTTCATCCACCATTGTCAGGAATCCTTTGCAAAATAGCTGCCCGTACTTCTCTTTAACCTCATCCGGCCTGAGGATCTGGACCATGATCAGTCCTCTTGATCGTCTTCCGGGTCCTCTTCTTCCGCCACATAGAGGAATTCAGATGGGACCTGGTCACACAGGAACACTGTTTTTGCTGCTTTACCTATCTCTATCCCGGCATCAATACAACCGGCGGTATCTATCGCCAATATCACAGGGTCATCCGTTTTCATCGACCCTGCCTTCAGTGCATCCTTGTATGTCAATGACAGATGCACCAGTGCCCTGTCTGTCGGGAACAGTCCTGCTTCGATCAATGCCTCGCATTCATCTACAGAACTAGGATAGTAAAGTGTGTCCGGGATGTTGTCCACGGGCAATCTGAGATTCAGCTCGATGGTGTGGCCGTATGTCGCCCTGACATCGGATCCTGATATCTGGTATCTCCCTTTTGGGTCCGTCTCGGCCATAGCCTCGATGTGATGCGGCCTGAGCCATTTCATGCGCACGTTATTCCCTTTGACGACTGAGATGATATCCCTCATATCGACAAATCCCTGATCATCCATATCAAGATCGAATTTGCCATGTCTGAGGATAGCGGCCATTGTACGGCCCATTTTCTCAACTTCATAATCGCTCATCAAGAACCTGCCCTCTTCTCCGCAGATAGGACAGTATTCGTCGCGGTAATATCCGTGCTCCTCACATTCTCTGATCATCTTTTCACCTTGTCGCAGCGGATCTCTCCGCCGCTGTGACTGTATTAACCATCAGCATGCATATCGTCATAGGTCCGACCCCTCCTGGTACCGGGGATATCGCTGATGCCTTTGTTTTCACTTTTTCGAAGTCCACATCGCCCACCAATCTTGAGCCTTTTGGAGATGAGGGGTCCTCNATCCTGTTCGTTCCCACGTCTATGACGACAGCTCCTTCTTTGACCATGTCCTCGGTAACGAAAAGGGGCTTACCCATAGCAACTATGAGAATATCGGCCTGTCTGGTTATGGACGGCAGGTCTTTCGTCCTTGAATGCACCACTGTGACCGTCGAATCCGCGCCTGCTCCTTTTTGGACCATCATAGCCATCATCGGCTTTCCGACAATATTGCTCCTTCCGACAACGACCACATGTTTTCCTGCGGTCTCAATGCCTGATCTCACAAGCATCTGCTGCACACCCGCAGGCGTGGCAGGCAGAAATCCAGGTTCTCCGATGAGCATCTTGCCCACGTTCACAGGGTGGAAACAATCCACGTCCTTATTCGGATCTATCGCATTGATGACCGTTTTCTCATCGATGTGTCCCGGAAGCGGTAATTGTACAAGCATGCCGTGGATCGAAACGTCTGCATTCAGTTCGTCTATTTTGTCAAGTAATTCTTTCTGTGTGGTCTTCTCAGGCAATACCATTGTGACGGATTTCATACCGAGTTCCTCGCATTTCTTGCCCTTCATCCTGACATATACTTGTGATGCTGGGTCCTCTCCTACAAGTACCACTGCCAATCCTGGGACTGTACCTTTTGCCTTCAAAGAGCCTATCCTTGCCACAAGCTCTTCATATATCCCTTCCGATACGGTCTTGCCGAGTATCAATCCGGAGTCCAAAACATCACCAGTCCGTGAAGGGGGCTCTATTATATTAGGGTAGCGCGCGCCGAGGCATCCCTGCGGAAACGGCTTTGACCGCATCCGGTATCGTCAAAGATTCATATCCCAGATCCGTCAGTGAAACGATCAGCTTCCTCACATTGTCTATGTTCCTTTTCATCCTTTCATCGGACATCTCCCCGTCGGCTCTGGATTCCACGATATGCCATGTGTGTGTAGCGATATTGAATATCCCTTCCTCCACGAAGGATGCCATTTCGATATAATCTTCGGGCCCTCTCTTTTCCTCATGCATCGGCCACAGATACGACACTATCTTGTTGCCGTCCCTGTCTTTACCTTCAGATATCGGGAACCTCACATATCTTACCGTCAGCAATGGGGAACATTTTACGGCCAAGTTCCGTATACCGGGACGAATCATATCTGATGCCCATCTTGGAAAGGGCTTTCATCGTTTCTTCATCTGTCCTCATGTATGGTGCTCTGAAACATTTCGGACATTCTCCCATGACATCTTTCACAACATCCATCGAACGCTGAAGGACCGTCATCTTTTCGTCTGTCCGCAGAAGAGTGAAATCCTCATGATCGTATCCATGCACACCGACCTCGTGTCCGTCAAGATATTCCGCGGACCCGATACTCTCCAAGGTCCTTCCCTCGGCGAAGAACGTAGCCTTGACTCCGCATTCCCCGAACAATTCTGAAAGGATCTTCAGACCCCGCAGGGACGAATCGAATCTGGGTTCGATCCCGTATCCTCTGTCCATCGATCCCGCCGATGTCTGTCCCGGGACATGTATGTTCGAATCTCTGTCCAGATCCACAGTGAAACAGAATGCTCTCATTTTACTTTCGTCGCCGTGACCTTTTTCAGCAGCATACCTTCAATGGAGAACGGCTGATATTTATCAGACAGTTCCTTGGCACGTTCTACCTTTGCCGCATTGTCCCCGTACAGTTGGAACAGCACATCTCCCTTTTCCACTCTCTGGCCCTTCTTCTTGAACAACAGTATGCCTGCACCCTTGTCCGAAGGAGCCCCTGTTGCTTTCGCTATGGACACCAGATCCTTGTTACGAATGGAATGGACATATCCTGCCTTTGACGATATGACATCTGTGACGAACTTTCCCGGCACAAGGTCATCGGACTTTATGTCGTAGTTACCTCCCTGGGCAGAGACGATCTCTCTGAACTTCGTCATTGCCTTTCCGGATTCCAGCAATTCCCTTGCCTTGTCTCCCCCGTTGGGAATGCCACCCATCTCCAATATCATGCCGGCGATGTCGCATGCCTTTTCAACGACGCTTGCAGGATGTTTATCCCCTTCCAGTATCCTTATACACTCCCTTGCTTCCAGCACAGGACCGATCGCACTCCCTACCGGTTGATCCGCATAGGTTATCGCGCATTCCACATGAATATTGAGTTTCTCTCCCAGATCCATGAAATCCCTGGCATACGCCCTTGCGACCTCTATCGTCGGGACCTTGGTCCCGGATCCCATCGGAATATCTATCACAAGATGGGTGGCTCCGATGGCCATCTTCTTGCTGAGGATGGATGCCAGCATCTGCGCTCTCGGGTTTATTCCCAGTGGATGTTCCACTTTTATCACCAGATCATCCACCGGTGCCAGATTCATCGAACCTCCCCACGCAAGCACTCCTCCGACCTCCTCCGAGATCTTCTTGAGCCTTTCAGCGTCAAGTTCCACATTGCAGAATGTCTCGACGAAGTCAGACGTACCGCATGCACTGCTTATGGCACGGGATGATGTTTTCGGCAACATCAGTCCTGCCGATGCCACGATGGACACTACGATGGGAGTTATCTTATTCCCCGGGACTCCCCCCATACTGTGGAAATCGAACACCGGAGTACGGTCGAACTGTATCCGGTCTCCCGTGTCCACCATGGATTCCGTGAAAGCAGCGATCTCCTCGATGTCCATACCGTTGATGTAAAGTGCAGTAAGCCAAGCTGATATCTCGATCTTCGATAACCTGTTGTCAAGGATATCATTCACTATTCCCGATATCTCCTCCTTGGTCAACTTCTCGTTATCCATCTTCTTGCGGATGCTGCGAACGGACTCCGGACCGTTCGAGAACACTATATCGAGGACATCTCCGTCCTTTGCTCCGAGACTTTTTTTGAGAACACTTGAGATTATCACTTCTCCCGGGGTTATGAACGCCTCGGTGACGTTGAGCATTGCGACGACTGGTTTCTTTCCGTCGATCTTCACTCTGTCGTTATCCTTGCCGCCGATCTTTGCCGCATCCTCCTCGCTCATGAGCACCGAGGGTTCGGTGCTCACATCCATGAATTTCACTTTTATTTTCATTTCATTCCCCATTTTTCCAATGCGACCTTGAGTTCATGATGGGTCTCGGCATATTCTCTGACATCGATACCCAGATATGCTGCATCGACTGCCTGACACATTCCCATTGCCCCTTTCCTTACTCCTTCAGGGTGTCCTGCGACCCCTCCTCCGGCCTGTATCTGTACGTTCATCCCGGAAGCGGCCATCATCTTGCCTATCATACCCGGATAAACTCCGCCGGAACATACCGGCATGACTGTTTTGTAATCGCCCATTGGGTCCATACATGCCTCCAGATTATCGTGATCGCCTCTTGCGTCTCCGGTCATCTTCCCGACACCGAGTGTACCTATGTGGAGTGCGTCGCCTCCGCACATTCGCACTAGCTTTGTTATCGGAAGCATCGAGATCCCATGCAAAGGATCTTTCGTGAATGCCCCATGCATGGTCCGGTGTACATGGATCGGTACTTTTATTGCAGGATCCTCGGCCAGTGCCTGTACGGCCGCGAATCCGCATGTTATCACATCCACCATTATCTGTTTGGCTCCCCAGGATTGTACCTTCTCGGCCAATTCCACGATCTTATCCCCGTTCGTGCTTACATTTATGGCATGCAGCATGAGATGTCCTTCCTCCTTCAACCTATCCAAGGATTCCGCCACCGCGATGGTCCTGTCCTCGATAGGACAGAATCTCTGGTCCACCAGGGTCTCGTCGTCTTTGCTGTTGGTTAGGCCGCCGCTTCCCGCTTCGTACACGTATTCCGCTGTCTTTTCCGGAGATAATCCTATCTTGGGTTTCACAATTGTCCCCACCAGCGGCTTCTCCGGACGTTCAAGGATCTTTCTGAGTCCGTCCGCTCCGAATTTCGGTCCTTTGTATTTGTTCATCATCCTAGGCGTGAAGGAAACATCCTCCAATCTGACCCCGTGGAGAGATTCCAGTCCGAACAAATTCCCTGCAATAACGCTCAATATCTGCGGTATGCCTCCCACTTCGATACTGAAGTCCTCCTCCGGGAATGCCAGAGTGATCATGTCCCCTTGTATATCGAGGATCTTAGCCCCATATTTCACGAATATGTCCTCATCCAGCGTTGAGATGCCGGTCCATGTACCTGTGGACTGTTCTGCTGCCAAAGCCTCCGCTGCCTTTTCGATAGGGATATCTGTGGTCACTCTGTACTTGCATATCACATCTGAGTTGTGATCAACACTCTCTCCTAAGTGCATATACGAATAAGATCTCATTTCAATCCTCCAACATCTCATTTCCAAACTGTCTTATCATCACTTCATAGACCGAACCGGGAGACAGTACTCCCACTTCTGTTATCAGCACATCGATGTATTTTGGTGGTGTGACATCAAAAACCGGATTATATATCTTGACATCCGGATGTATCTCACCAGGTTTCGCTATTTCTGAATGGTCACGCTCCTCTATCGGTACAAGATCTCCAGACATGGTCATAGGTGAGAATTTATATGTTTCCGTGCAGACATTGAATGCTACTCTGGCTTCGTCTGCTGCATGTGCCAGCTGTGATGTTCCGACCTTGTTGATCACCACTCCGTTCGATGTCACCGTATCTGCGCCGACGAATACCACATCCACCTTCTCCATGACCATTCGTACTGCGCTGTCGATTATCAGGGTCACATCTATCCCTTCCTTTGCCAACTCATTCACGGTCAGCAATCCCTGTCTCCAAGGCCGGGATTCCGTGGCGTATACTTTGATCCCCTTGCCTTGTCTGTGGGCCTCCTTTATGACCCCTAACGCTGCACTGCTGTTGCAGTGCGTCATTATCACATCACCGTCAGATACCCGTTTTGCCCCTGTTTTGGCGATCGTTTCGATTGCCTTCAGCGATGATTTGATGAATGCATCCGAATTATCAAGCACTACATCCTTCGCCTCTTCAAGCGTTTTCATGGTGTCCATATTCTTTGTACACGCATAAACCCCGTTCCTAAGTGAAACGGCGGTCGGACGCGAATCCAACAGAATATTCCTGGCTGTATGCACATCCTTCCTGAAATCGTCCAAGGACGACCCGGGATATTTTTTTGCGAACTCCCCCATCGCAGTTGCTGCAGCCCTTGCGATCTTGCCCGCACCGCGTATCTGCATGCTTTCTATCTCAGAGGCTGTGACTTTGACAACATCGAACACATCCCTGGAATGCCTTGTCCGATTAAATACATGATGCAGTTTCGCAAATTCACGTGGATAACTCCGTATACCAGCAACTTAGGCCCCGCATTAGGTATTTATGAAGAGAAACAATTGAGGTTCTCATGGCTGCCAAGAAAAGGCTCAGAATGAGAGGAGTAAAACAAGCCTCAAAAAGATTGGAGGAGGAGATCCTGGAGAGGTCCCAAAAGATCGCCGACAATCCCGGATTACTGAGACCTTTGTGCGCCGGAAACTGCAGAAAATGTGTTTTCGATAAAGAATTCAAGAACATTGATTCCATTGCCAAATACAAAGGGAATGCCGAAGCCCTGATGAAACTCGCATCCAAAGGTTCGGATGATCTCGGAAAAGCATATGCAGGAACGATCTCACTCAGTGCCGCAGGAAAGATACCGATGCTTGCTACCGCGACCATCGCCGGGGAAAAAGTACCCTTTGCGGTCAGAGGCTCTGTCGGCAATGACAAACTCATCGGATGTCAATACTATGACGATTCCAGGCTCAGACTGATGTATTACAACACATTCGTCAAGAAAAACAAACTCCACCTCTATTCCTTTGACCGAACATGCCTGAAGATTATCTTTACGAGGTTTTCTGGGAAACCCCCTACGAATTCAAGGATGACTCGCTGGATTGTGGACACAGAGGTGCATTGTCCCTCGATATCCGCATAAAATCCTTGGATGAGCATATCTGCATCTGTGAGGACTGTGCGAAGGATGTCTCCACCATACAATATCTGATATCGAAACTCTGTGCGGTGGACCCTTTGGACGATGTCGAGGTCAATGTCATCCATGCCTATCATTCTGCGAACGAAAGTGATAAAGAGAAAATAGAAGGGGATCTTTTCAAAAGATATCTCAGAGGAGAGGTCAGCGACAGAACCCTCCTTCAAACGGTGAAAAGGGATAAATTGGGAACTCTTCACAAAGGCGATATCGCAACATTCATCATCGGCGCGAAGAACTACGGTTCGGATGTCGATGCCTTTATAGATTCGGTCTCGGGGCCTGAATCAGAAAAATCGACGATAAGAGCATTCCTCAAGGACAGACCCATATCTGTGGTCATAAAGAACGGGAAGACCGGCGAGATCCTGTCCATTCTCTGGGATGACAATTGGAAGGACATAATCGCCGTTCACACTTCACAAAAGATCGCTGAATCATATACGGTCCGACCTAAAACGGTTCCTTCCCAGGTACTCGAGGAAGCCTACGGCATGCACATATCTGCTGATGTTGTTGCAAGTCTCCCTGAGTTCAGGAAGCCGAAGCCCGTCACCCGACTTTCGGACACTCTTGCAAAGGCCGCAAAGGTCGGAGGAGAGGCGCTAGTGAACAAAGCTTTGGGCTCGGAATCCCTCAAGGATCACAAATCAAAATCCTTAGCTGCGGCTTTCCTCTTGGCATGCAATCCTGATGCAAAGTTACCGTTCACCCTGACCGCCGATGAGAGGGATTTCACAAACTTCCTGATCCCCTTCACTAAGAACGTCATCGCCTCCAACGGGGAGAAATACAGGGATGCTATGAACACCCTGCTTACAGCAAGCAGTTCGGGCGAGTCGGTTTAAATTATTCGAACGTCAGCCACATAGTGTGAGACGGAAGGTGCGAAAGATTTCACTTCCGCCATCCTTTCGACGACGAATCCTTTCCCGCATTCCTTCTCGAATACGGATCTGATCCTCTCCTCGCTCTCACTCACGTAAAAAGTATCATGATAATGTATGATCCCTCCGGACTTTATCATATCCAAAGCCTTCGGAAGGAACTCAGATGTCTTCTGAACGTATCCCATGATGATGCGGTCTGCGAAATTCCTGCCGGGTATGTCCCTGTTGTCTCCAAGCAGCGGAATGACCTTTTCCGAAACATCGTTCCCTTTTATGTTCCTCAAGAGGAACTCATATGATTCCGGGTTCTTTTCACATGCGAACACCCTGTCCGCACCACTGAATTTTGCTATCGGCAGCGTGAAATACCCTATACCAGCGAACATATCCACAACTGTCTCGTCCCGGCAATCCAAATTTCCCATGCGTTGTCTCTCTTCCACATTCCCGGATGCGTACATGACCTTCATCACATCCAATTCATACTTTATGCCGCCTTCCAGTCGAACCGACTCTGAAGAATTCCCGTAAAGCAATCTCATGTTCGGTCTTCTGAATTCCCCTGATACCCCGTCGATGTCAGCACAGACCGTCTTCATACCCAGTATCTTCGCGTAGACCCTTCCGATCTCCTCTCCGAACACACCGCATCCTTCACTCATTCGAACTATCGCTATGTCACCGACATATTCCCATTTCATAGGAAGCGACCTCAAAACATCCTGAGGGAGATGAGAAAGTTCTTCCAAAATACGTTCCTGCGGACTTCTGCGTTCTGTAGTATATGCCGGACCTTCCGTGATCTCATACCCCATTTTTGAGATCTCATCCTCTTTNCCTTCTACGATCGGTACCAATCTGCATCTGTCACCTTTTCCGATCTTCGCAGANCGTTCCACCAATCCCATATCCAGCAATCTGGGTATGGTGTCTTTTGCCTCAGACACCGGGATCTTTGCCTGCTTGACCGACCTCATATCAACGACCTGAGGATTATTGGGAGGAACTTCGCTGCAGCCCTCGGATTTCTCAATATCATCGGAGCCACATCACTCGGACTATCGATCTTGATATCGTTCAGTATCGCCCTTATATTGTCCCTGTTGACGATATCGAAAACTTTATTGAGATCTTTATCGGAAAGATTCGTGTACATCTTCCTTATCCTGTACCCTCGATTCAATTCTTTTCCTATCTCCTTCTTCCACCCTTTCTCATAAAGTGATAGCCTCTTGGATGAGAAATCATTGGCTGTTATTGCCTCTGTTGCCACATCTTTGAGTATCGGTGCTGCTTTCAGTATCGGATATATTCCCCCTCCCGATACAGGTTTCACCTGTCCGGCTGCGTCCCCTATGATCATCAGTCTTTCTCCGAATGTCCTTCTGCATCCTCCCAAGGGGATCTTACCGGAATATTTTGAGATCACCTTTGCATCATCCAGCCCTGCTTCTTTCATGAGTTTTCGGAGGTGGTCACTTGGACTTCCCGCAACAGAAGAACACAGTCCGACGCGCGTGAAATCTCCACACGGTATCTCCCAGGTGAAGAACCCGGGCGCGAATTCCGATCCTATGCGGATGTTCATCAGATCTTCCGTATCCATTCTGTGACGAACATCCACCTGGATCCCGTAAACATATTCCTTTGGTTCGTTGTTTGGCATGGATCTTGCGACCTTTGACCCCTGGCCGTCCGCGCCTATCAGCATCGAGGATTCCATCTCATTTCCGTTGACATTGATGACAACCTTATCCCGATGGACCTTGTGGTCTTTGTAGGAATGTCCGTACAGAAAATTGGCCCCTGCGTCCTCGGCTCTCTGAGCAAGTTTTTTGTCCAGGCCCTCTCTGTCGATCAATACGGCCTTCACGTCCTTCGATCTTACCTGTATACTTCCTCTGTTGGGGAAGAACACATTCGCCCCGTATATCTTGCTTAAAATATCCGGACTGGCGCCGGACATCCCCACTACATTCTGCGTGACCAGCCCGGTACATTGCACCGGAACCCCTGAGGACTGATGATCCTCAATGACGGTCACATCATGATCCTTCGCCAATAATCCTGCGGAGATCGATCCCGCAGGACCGCCTCCTATCACGACCACGTCGTGCATGGGCGATCATCATTTCTTGGACTTTTCGTAGTCCGCGATGAAGTTCTTTATCCCCTCGTCTGTCTTGGGGTGCGAGATCATCTGTTTCAATATGTTGTAAGGTATCGTCGCAATATCGCAGCCCATTGCGGCTGCATCGGCCACATGGATCGGGCCCCTCATGCTAGCTGCGATTATCTCTGTGTCAAATCCGTAGTTAAAGAATGTGCCTATCACTTGACCCAGTACCTCGGTACCGTTCATACCGATATCATCGAGACGGCCTACAAAGGGTGAGACATATCTTGCACCGGCTTTGGCCGCAAGCAGTGCCTGCTGAGGCGAGAATATCAGTGTGACATTGACATCGATCCCTTCTCCCGACAGGACCTTGGTAGCCTTCAGAGCGTCTATGCACATGGGAAGTTTCACGTTGATATTGGGGTGTATGCTTGCCAATTCACGGCCTTCTCTGATCATACCTTCTGCATCCAGGGACATTGCCTCTGCCGATATCGGACCATCCACGATCTTCGCTATCTCCTTCACGCGGGTAGCGGTGTCAGTACCTTCCTTGGCGATCAGACTTGGATTTGTCGTAACTCCGTCCAGTATTCCCCAACTGTTTATCTCCCTGATCATGTCCAGGTTCGCGGTGTCTATGAATATCTTCATTTTCTCATGCCTTCCTTGAAATAGCTCTTTTTGCTGCCTCTTTGATGTCTTCAGCGGTCAGCCCGTACTTTTTGAATAACTGTTCGGGAGTTCCTGATTCTCCGAACGTATCGTTGGTGCCTATCATCTCAACCGGTGACGGGCATCCCCTTGACAGTGCATCGGCGACAGCCGATCCTAATCCCCCGACAACACTGTGTTCTTCAGCGGTGACCGCACATCCCGTTTTTGACACGGAAGTAATCACTGTGTCCTTGTCCAAGGGTTTTATCGTCGAGATATTGATGACTTCGGCATCAATACCTTCTGATGCCAATTCCTCGGCTACCTTCAGACAGTGATACACCATCTGTCCGGTGCCAATGAGTGTAACGTCGCGACCTTCTCTCATGACGGTCGCTTTTCCGATGATGAACTCGCTCCCCTCCTGAGTCACGGTCGGGAATTCGGCACGGCCCATTCTCATATACACCGGGCCGTCGTACTTTGCGATCGCCAGTGTTGCTGCATATGCTTCGTATGCATCGGCCGGAGATATCACTGTCATGTTGGGTATCGCCCTCATTATCGCAACATCTTCAAGCGCCTGATGGGACGCCCCGTCCTCTCCAACACTTATTCCGCAGTGGGTGGCGACTATCTTAACATTCATCTTAGGATATGCGACGGCCAGCCTTATCTGTTCCCAGCATCTTCCGCTTGCGAATACCGCGAAAGTAGATGCGAACACAGTCTTACCTGACGCTGCCAGCCCGGATGCCACTCCGATCATGTTCTGCTCCGCTATCCCTATCTCGATGAACCTTTCCGGAGCGACCTTTCTGAATTCGGATGTTTTCGTTGACTCTGCGAGATCGGCATCCAACACGACCACATTGGGATCTGATTCCGCCAGTGCTGCAAGCGCCTTGCCGTAGTAGTTACGCTGTGCCAGCTTATTCTCGCTCATCTGATCACCTTACAAAGTTCTTCGACCGCCTGATCCTTCTCATGCGCTTTACACGTCTTTCCATGGAATTCTGCATTGTTCTCCATGAACGATACCCCTTTGCCTTTGACCGTGTTCAGGATTATCATTGTAGGATTCATCTCCGAGCATTTCGCCTTCTCACATGCTGTCAGTATCTGGAAGATGTCGTGTCCGTCTGCGACAATGACGTTCCATCCGAATGCCCTCCACTTCTCGTGAAGAGGATCCAATGACATGGTGCATTCCGTGTCACCGTTTATCTGAAGGCGATTCCTGTCGACAAATCCGATCAGGTTCTTGAGTCTGTAGTGGTGGGCAAGCATTGCAGCCTCCCAATTCTGTCCGCTTTGCAATTCCCCGTCTCCCATGAGACAGTATATCCTGTGCTCCTTGCCGTCCATCTTCGCAGCCAGTGCCATACCGCATGCCATACTGAGTCCCTGTCCCAATGAACCTGTGGACATCTCGACCCCGGGGACCTTGCCCCTTACCGGATGACCTTGCAGAATGGAGCCCATCTTTCTCAACGTGGCCAATTCATCTTTCGGGAAATAGCCTGCCTCAGCAAGCGCTGCATACAATATAGGGGCAACATGCCCTTTGGAAAGTACGAACCTGTCTCTGTCTTCCCATGAGGGATTAGAGGGGTCATGATTCATGACACTGAAGTAAAGGGCTGTCATCAATTCCGCTGAAGAGAGCGATCCTCCGGGATGACCGGATCCGGCGGCCGAGGTGGCTTTTATCACTTCGAGCCTTAATATATTCGCCTTGTTCTTCAAATCCTCTATACCGTAATACATTTGATCCACCGAGACTAACTCAGTCACTCTCTATCCTCGGAGCGAGGAAATATTCTACCCTTATGTCACCGCTTGAAAGTCCGAAGACGAGTCTCACAGGGTAGTCATTGTCCAATCCTACATTTATGACGGTTCCCGAAGGTATCGCCTTTATGAGATTGGAGAAGTAGTCGAGAGGGAACAGGCTGCACACCTCTGAAGGAGAGGAGAGTTCTTCATAATCTCCTGCTTCCAGTTTCAGAGTGACATCGTCTGTGTCTCCCGCACATGAAAGTTCGAACACTGAGGAATTTGCCTTCAAGGCAATGTGATCTGATATCGATTCAGCTGCGCGTATCCCTTTCTGCAGCTGATCAGCAACGACCTTCACGCTTGCAGAGAGATTCAACTGAGGGACTTTCGGGTCACTCATACTTGATGTGTCCACCAGACTCATGGACCTTGTTATCTTGCCTATCTTGAAAACAAGCCTGCCGTGGTTCTCGTCTTGTTCTATTCCGATTATGTCCCCCGGGACAGCCAACTTAAGGACCGTCTTCACTTTATCCAGATCCAGCCCGATCTCGGTCTCGCTTGCCGAATACGATTCAAAGGCCTTGGCCCCTATCTTCAATTCGATCATGGCGACATGTGCCGGATCGACTGCCTTCAGGACCATCCCCTCTTGGTTGATAGTGAACTTGACCTCATCGATGAGCGTCGAGATCACATTGACCAGTCCCTTCAGGGTCTCAGATTTGATTTCTGCTTTGAACATATGCTCTCACCATCACTGTTTCTACTCAATACTCTCTCCAAGAGTGGTTGCATTTGCAACATCTGTATATCCTGGTCTCGGGCTCATCTGCTGAACGCGTCTGTCTCAGGACAAAATACGCCTCGGAATGGTTGCATTCAGGGCATGGTATCCTGGTCTTAGGTAGAGTTGCAATATTCTCCGTGATGACCATCGTTTCTCTTTCTTCGGAATCGGTAACGAACACCTGTGCTTTACCTTTGGTCTCTTTGGTCACGCCACAGGTATTACAAGTGTAAACTCCCTCTTTTGGGAACATCATCGAACCGCATACAGAACAAAACAATTCATCAGCCTCTATGTGTTACCACATTGACTGTCAATATTAAAATATTGTCACACGCGCGAAAAGACCCACTACTTCTCTGTTTTTCTGCGCTCGGCTCTCTGCAGAATGTCCGTGAATGGACTAGAACCGTCCTCATTGGACTTGGTATCGGTGTGTCCCGTCACTGTCGTTGTGACCGTTTGTATGGTGGTCACGATCGGTTTTCGGAACTTTGACTGTTCGGCCTGCTTGTCCTCATTGCTAGCGTTCGTGCCGGAGTTCTTGTTTGTCATCATACCCTGCATAGCGATACAGTCATTAAAACATTCGAATCCCAATTTCTTGTTCTTACCGTAAAGTTCCATGGATCTTGCGGCGGGTCTGACTGCCCCTTCGATGGATCCGTACGAAAGGATGCTCGATACTTCTCTTCTGACCTGGCTCGACAGTATCCCTCCGACACCCCCGAATACTATGAGTATCCCGGGATTCGCCATATTGAATGATGAGGATCCCACATCGAAGAATGTCTGCAGATATCCTCCGATAAGACCGGATGCACCTGTCAGCGCCTCCGAGGCTTCACCGGCAGGGACATTTGGATACCCTCCTTGGGAAAGTATCAGATCTGACAACCCCCAAATGGTGATGGTGACAACGGCGCCTATGAACAGGGTGCATATCAGTCCCTGTACCATGGATCCTGTCTTTCTTCCGCATACATAGCCTGCCACGGCAGGACCGAGAATAGGTATCCACCAAAGCATGAAAGACAATGAAATTCCGAAGAAAGCTGCCGCTCTTACGCTATAAGTGTCTTTACCCCCATCCAATGCCTTGGACAAGGTAGAACACAGAGTGCCTATATCCATCCAATCCCACTGCATATATGATATTGAATGTTTAAATAACCTACGTAAGGAAAAAGAAACCGATAATGGAACGCCCATTATCGGAAAATAGTTTACTAAACTCGATTATTTCTTTGGTTTCGAAGATTTTTTCTTCTTAGCTGCACGTCCGGCCCTAAGGTTCTCCTTCACAGCTTTGTTGATGTCTTCCGCCTGTTCCTTTCCGTCAGTGATCTCCGACTCCAGATAGCGGAATACTATCCAACCCTCAGCCCATAGCTGCTCGTCTGCCGAGGAATCTCCGGGTTCTTCGAGAACATAGACCGCCACCTTCGCTTTTACGAACGCTATCGGGATCTGGTGTTCTCCGTAATCCCTTCTGCATCTCAGACCTTTGTTCCAAGTAGCTCTCCTGAGCAGTGCATCCGGCGTATCCTCTTCTATTGTGAAGTCCTCGTCGAAATCATCGAATGATTCCTCGATCTCCTCTTCTTCGGGCTCTTCCGGTGTAACCTCAATGATCGGCCCTTCTTCATCCTCCTGGGGTTTCTTTTCCCAGCCGACCGGTTCAACGATCAGTTCTGCAGGCTCCTCTTTGACCGGTTCCTCTTTGACGATCACTTCAGGTACAACCTCTTTGACGGGCTCTTCCTTGACTGGCTCAGGTTTGATTTCCTCGACGGGTGCAGGCTCCTCCACTTTCGCTTCAGCTTCCTTTTTACGGGCATCCCTGGCCATCGCTGCTTCCCTGGAACTCATTATCTTGAGTTTGGGGAGTTCCTCTTTCGGCTCGGCTTTCGGGGGCTCCACCTTTTTAGGCTGTTCCTTGACGACCGGTTTCTCGACCTTCTTGGACTCTACGACGGGAGGCTCCACCTTTTTAGGCTGTTCCTTGACGACCGGTTTCTCGACCTTCTTGGACTCTACGACGGGAAGTTCCGTTTTCTTGGGCTCCACGACCGGAGGCTCTGCCTTCTTCGGCGGGGGAGGAACATCATTCCTCTTTGTCGGATACGGCTTGGGCGCTGGCTCGTTCTTTTTGGCACTCGTTTCAACAGCCTTTTCTTTGCGGATTTCTTTCTTCGTCTGTTTGGCTGGGGTTGCCTCAACGACAGGTGCGAAATACAAAGCCGATATGAAAATCACCCAAATGGCTACGAACAGAGCGAAAACGAATGCCACGATATTGTTGTCTCCCTGACTGAGCACACCTGTAAGCGCGATCACCAGGAAAAGTGCCGCAGTGACGATCATGGGGAAATTCTGATCGGTCGGTCACCCAATCATATGCCACATCCGCAAGGATGGTGAGGATTATGAGTGTGATGATGGTCCACGTGATGTATAGATCAATATCCAGATCCTTCAAGAGACCGGCTCCGATCACCATCACGAACAGACTCGTGATTATTATCAGTGCACCGCGTACTTTTTCGATAAATGTCTTCGAATCGCTTTTACGCAGTGACACGAGTATACCGAATACAATACCTAGCGCACCGGCTATCAGACATCCATATGTATAGATGTCCGAATCGAGGTCGCTCAATTTGTCTACTCCGAAATCGAACCCATCCAACAGGAATGCTGCAACAAACATACACAGAACGTATACAACGGCAGCGGCAATGCCTATGGTTCCTGTAATTTTACCGTTTTCTAAAGCTGTTGCCATAAATACATAACCAGCTTACTCATTTTAGTAGTTTCGCATCAAAAACAATGCTTTTTAACTTACCCACGTTAGGAAATTACATATATCGATAGCAACTAACCCTCAACCGTCACTCATAATATCACAACGATTGACACTCATCTATTCACTGTCAAAGAGGCCGCATCGGGCGCCCTCTTTTCACAAAATCCTTCACACGGAAGGTACACAAAAAGGAGAAACATTCAATGATAATGAAATTCAAATTCTTAGGCGGTGCCGATATGGTCGGCCGCATGGGAATGACCATAGAAGGAAACGACAAAACAATGTTGGTCGAATACGGGATAAGTCCGACCAAACCGCCGGAATTCCCCCTCACAGCACCAAAAATAGATCACCTGTTCCTGACACATTGCCATCTGGACCATTGCGGTCTGGTGCCTGTTGTATGCGGAAGGGACAATTGTGAACTCTTCACAACCCCTCTGTCTGCAGAAATATCAGAGATCATGCTGTACGACAGCCTCAAGATCGCCAAGGCCGAGGGATACGCCGAACCATACACATCATCGGATGTGGAAAGAACAATGGATTGCGTCGTACCATTCACCTTCGGAGATGTCATCGATGTCGGTAAGACCGATGTCACACTTCACTCGGCAGGACATGTTCCAGGAGCCACAATGTTCGAGTTCAGACAGGATTCCAGCACACTGTATACGGGAGACCTTCACACGCTGGACCAGAAACTCGTCATGGGAGCAAGGCCCATCGACTGTACGAATCTCATAATAGAGGGAACATACGGTGGGAGGAACCATCCTCCCAGAGATGAGACCATAAGGGAATTCATCGCAAAAGTGAACGAGGTCATAGACAGAGGCGGGGTCGTGATAGTCCCGTGTTTTGCCGTAGGGAGAACCCAGGAGATCATGCTCATACTGAAGGATCTCGGATATGAGATGTGGGTTGACGGAATGGGACGTTCAGTGACCAACCTTTTCCTGTCATATCCTGAATATCTCAGGGACCCTCGTGCCATGAAGGCCGCAAGGAGAACGTTCACTGAGATCAAAAGTTCAGGAATGAGAAAACATGCTTCCAAAGGACAGATAATCGTTACCACAGGAGGTATGCTTGACGGCGGACCGGTCCTCGGATATCTCAGGGCACTCAAAGACAATCCCAAGAATGCCATCCTTTTGGTGGGATATCAGGCTGACGATACCAACGGAAAATTACTCCTGGAAGAGAAATGCGTGGTCCTCGACGGTGTAACGACCAAGATCGAATGCGAGGTCTGCAAATTCGACTTCTCAGCCCATGCCGGTCACGACGAGATAATAGAGTTCATCAACGGATGCAATCCTGACAATGTTGTTATCATGCACTCCGAGAGCAGAGAGGCGTTCCTCCCTGACCTCAAAGACTACAACGTTATATTGCCGGAACTCGGTAAGGAGTTCGAGTTGGACGTCTGATGGACCTCAAACGTTTCTTGGATGAGGATGTCGGAGGCGGAGACATCACCGCAGAGATATTCGTAGACGATATACGGGGAAAAGGTACTATCGTCTGTGAGGAGGACTGTGTTGTGGCCGGTCTCGAGGAAGCGTCCAAGATCTTTTCTATGTTGGGTGTTAGCACAAAAAAATTTGTCTCTGACGGAGATCGCATTGAGAAAGACACCGTAGTAATGACTGTTTCCGGTCCGGTCAAAGGCATACTGACCGGAGAAAGAACTGCCCTGAACTTCATCATGAGAATGAGCGGGATCGCCACAATGACCTCCGACCTTACGAGGATCATCAGATCAAAGAATGCAAAAGCGATGGTCGCAGGAACAAGGAAGACCACTCCGGGATTCAGAGAATTCGAGAAAAAGGCCATCGTACTGGGCGGTGGTTGGTCTCACAGGAACGGCCTCTATGATATGGCGATGGTGAAAGACAATCACATCATTGCCGCGGGAGGTCTGTCCAACATCCTCGATAAAATGTCCCTCCTGCCACCCGGTATGGCCATCGATATCGAGGTCACATCTGTGGAAGACGGTATCGCGGCCGCCAAACGCGGAGCGGACATAATCATGGCAGATCATATGTCCCCTTCAGATATCGGGGTCTTGAAGGAAAGTATCAAAGACATGGGAAAAGAGATCAAGATAGAAGCCTCCGGCAACATCACCTCAGCCAACATACTTCAGTATGCTGAATTCGCAGATATCATTTCCATCGGTGCCCTCACACATTCCGTCAGATCCATCCATTTCTCCCTGGACCTTGAGGCAAAAGATTAATTTGTTCTATGCAGTCCCCGTCCTATGAGCATCAATTTTGATGACTATTGTTGCCAATTCTGCGGGAAAAAATCCACCAACTTCGTGTTCGCCGCGTTCGTATGTGATAACGATGACTGTATCGAAAAAGCAAGATTGGAAAGGGGCGGTCCCGGAGGACACAAAAAACTCAAAGCCGAAGGCAGACCC
>JGI994J12354_10000408_pt1 | contig 42413 bp, 42 predicted proteins | sample IntmicLarv3ML3BL_FD_12354 | JGI IMG/M metagenome (IMG submission 12354) | reverse complement strand
GACAAACCGTTAGCCACGGTCATTTCACCGTTAACGGCAAGCGCGTGACAATTCCCTCATATCTCGTAAAGCCCGGCGATATCATCGCCGTTTCCGAGAGCAGCCGCAGCAGTGTTCGCTTCAAAACTATCCAGCAGGAAGGACCTTACTGCAACGCACCGCGCTGGATGGATGTGGACGTGTCAAACCTTGTCACACGCATCACCGCGATGCCGGCAAGAGAAGACATTGACCTGCCTATCGAAGAGCACCTCATCGTCGAGCTGTATTCTAAGTAAGACAGAGACCCTCAAATTGGTAAGCTGAACCTTATATGTGCGAACCTGCACACTTAACTTAGAAGGAGGGTAATTTATCACATGATAGAAATCAAAAAGCCACGTATAGAGTGCATTGAAACACCGCAGGACGAGTCCTACGGAAAATATGTTGTAGAGCCTCTAGAGCGAGGCTATGGCACGACCTTGGGCAACTCGTTGCGTCGAGTGCTCCTCTCCTCTCTTCCCGGAACTGCGGTCACATCCATCAAGATAGCCGGCATCCAGCACGAGTTTGCTACAATTCCCGGTATCAAGGAAGATGTTACGGAGATTGTCTTAAACGTAAAGTCAATCATAGCACGGCTTCACAGCGACGGCCCCAAGGTCGTCTACATCGAAGCCGCCGGCGAGGGAGAAATCACCGCCGGGGACATAAAAGCTGACGGCGAGGTTGAGATACTAAATCCCGACCTGCACATAGCAACGCTGTCAAGCGGCGCGTCCCTCAGCATGGAGATGACCATCTGCCACGGTCGCGGCTATGTTACGGCTGACAAGAACAAATCCCCACAGGCGCCGATTGGAACAATTCCCATCGACAGCATCTACACGCCTGTGCTAAAGGTGAATTATGCGGTTGAAAACACTCGCGTCGGCAACCAAACCGACTTTGACAAGCTCACGATAGAGGTATGGACAGATAAAACCATCACCGCTCGTGATGCCGTGTCGCTGGGTGCTAAGATTCTCTGCGACCATTTCACCATCTTCACAGACCTTAGCGAAACCATCCGCGCCAAAAGCACAGTGGTTGAAAAGGTTGAGACGACAAGGGACAAAGTGCTTGAAATGACAATCGAAGAGCTGGACCTGTCGGTCAGAAGCTTCAACTGCCTAAAGCGTGCAAACATCAACACGGTTGAAGACCTTGTCGGCAAGACACAGGATGAAATGATTAAAGTTCGAAACTTAGGCAGAAAGAGCCTTGAAGAGGTTGAGCATAAGCTCGCCATGATGGGACTTAATCTGACAAGCGAAGAGAACAACTAATTCTAAGCAAGGAGGAAGACTTAAATGCCCGGTACAAGAAAGCTCGGCAAGCCCACCGAACAGCGCATGGCAATGCTCCGCCAGCAGGTTACAGACCTTCTGGACAACGGACGCATGGAGACAACCATCACTCGCTGCAAGGAAATCAGGCCCATGACCGAGAAAATGATAACTCTCGGAAAGAAAAAGAATCTGGCGGCATATCGCCAGGCGCTCAGCTTCATGACACGTGAAGATGTGGCTAAGAAGGTTTTTGACGAGATTGCTCCTAAATATGAAGAGCGTCAAGGCGGCTACACACGCATAACGCGTGTTGGACCCCGTCGCGGCGATGCCGCGGAGATGGCAGTTATCGAGCTTGTATAAGCTTTGCTTAACGCCCTTTGCACTTTTCTGCGACTAAATAAAAAGTTAAATCCCCGTCCGCAACGTTTTTTGACGTTGCAGACGGGGTTTAGCTTTTTTGCACTAAGCGCCTTCGCTGCCGCAAGCTTTAGTAGCATTTAAACAATCTTCAAAGCCTAAAATTAAGCAATGCGCTGAAAATTCGGCTTAAACAAGCTGAAAAATCAAAAGGATAAATCCATAAACAACGCTGGCTGAAATGCCAAAGAGAATAACTGGTCCGGCAATGGTGAAAACCTTTGCCGCCGAGCCGGTGATAAAGCCCTCCGACTTAAATTCAAGCGCAGGGGAAACCACCGCGTTTGCAAAACCCGTTATGGGAACCAAGGTTCCGGCGCCGGCAAGCCTTGCAATGTCGTCATAAACACCGACGCCCGTGAGCAGCGCACCCAAAAAGACCATGCTTATCGAAGCCGCCATCGCGCCATCGTCCTTCGAAAGCCCCAAATGCTCATAAAACGCATAAAACCCTTGTCCAACGCAGCAAATTGCCCCGCCTATAAGAAACGCAAAGAGCATATTTTTAAAAAGCTTAGACCTTGGCGCCTTGCTCTTTATATATTTTCCATATTCCTCATTCGTCATATTCACAAAAAACACCTCCATATAAGCCTATTTTGCCTATATAGAGGTGGTATATTCATATTTTTCTATAATTTTTGCAAAAATTAGATTAAAAGCTTCAAGCCATGTCGATGTTTATGTTGTCAATGCCATTTTTTTCAAACTCGGTGATATATTCCTCCATGCGCACGGAAAGCTCGCCAACATCATCCTGATTCACGTTTTCCTCCGTCATGTCGCGCCGCGCCAGCTCTTCGGCAAGAATATCAAAAAACACAGAGTCCTCATAATCGGCAATCGCCTCGTGAATTCCGCCGGACTCATAAGCCTTTGACGGGAAAAAATGCCCCATATAGCTTTGCACAAGGCTTTCCATGCCGCAGTTGTTGCACATAGAAAAAAACTTTTCCTGCAAAAGGTCATAATCCTCAAACCGGTCATCGCCACGCGTGGAGTTAAGAATCCAGTTTCCGATGTACACCATGTCAAGCAGTCGCCTAAATTCTTTTTCGGTAAGTTCAATATTCATCCAAAAGCCCCCCCCCTTCAGCCAAAAACAAGCTTGATAATCCTGACAAAAATCACCCCCACAAGGGCAAAGCAATTTAATTTATTATAAGCAAACACCCGGATGCATTATATCATGACCGCAGGTCAAGATATAATTGACCAAATGGCGCTTTTGCGCCGTGGTCTTAAATTAACTATAATATCCACAGGCGGATATTATACAAGAGCTCGCGCCGCAGACATAAGCTGTAAAAATCATGCGACTAATCGCTATGAGGTTAGTATACCACAGACACTGCGTATAATTTAACAGCCAAGTCAAGCTTATAAGCTGCGCGGCACTATAATAAGTATAATTTATTATATCAACTATTTAAAAAGGTTTCAAGACCGGTCCGTCATGCTGTATTGCCGGAGAAGGTAAAAAATAATGACACGCAGAAGCGTGTCATTTTTTTGTGGAGGCGCCACCCGGATTTGAACCGGGGAATCGCGGATTTGCAGTCCACTGCCTTACCACTTGGCTATGGCGCCAGACATTAGTATATAATACGCATTTACTTTCAAGAAAATGCCACAAAATATAAATGGAGCGGGCGACGAGACTCGAACTCGCTACCTCCACCTTGGCAAGGTGGCGCTCTACCAGATGAGCTACGCCCGCAACTTGGTGCCTCCGGTCGGAATCGAACCAACGACACGCGGATTTTCAGTCCGCTGCTCTACCAACTGAGCTACAGAGGCTTATTTAATTTGCTCCCCGAGGGGCTTCCCAAAAGGCTCTTGCCTTTTGGGAAAATTGGCGACCCAGAACGGGCTCGAACCGTCGACCTCCAGCGTGACAGGCTGGCGTTCTAACCAACTGAACTACTGGGCCATGTCGTCGGATGTGATTCACTCCGCTACACTTTCGGATTTGCCAAAAGTTTCGCATCCGTTCTTCACATCCTCCTCTCTCGTCAAAATCTTCATTTTGCCGAGGGATGCGAGGGGGTTGCACGATGTTTTCAGAAAATGGTGGGGACAACTGGACTCGAACCAGTGACCCCCTGCTTGTAAGGCAGGTGCTCTAACCAGCTGAGCTATGCCCCCATTACTCTTTCAAACAGTGCTTGATTATTATACTAAAACTGCTCCATATTGTCAACATATATTTTATTATATTTTTATTTTTGCGAAAATTTTTCAAAAAAGCTCTGAGCAAAAAGCAGCCTAGTCCTCTGCTGTGCCGCTTGCCAGCACAGCCTCAATATCCTGCGGCGTGAACACATAGTCCATGTCGCAAAACTGGCAGCCAACATGAGCGTCCTGCCCCTGCTCCCGCATCTCGCCAAGTGCCGCCTCACCAAGCGACAAAAGTGCGCGCAAAACCTTCTCTCTGCTGCAATAGCAGCGGTACAAAACCGGACGCCGTTCCAAAATTCGCGGCGACAGCCCCTTCAAAACCTGTGCCACAACCTCGTCAAGCCCGTCCTCGGCAAGAATTGTTGTGAGCGCGTCCATCATGAAAATGTTGTCCTCAAGCGTTTCGATAAGTGCATCCGGTGCGCCGGGAAGAAGCTGAACGATGAAGCCGCCGGCAGCGCGAATGGTCCTGTCCGTGTCCACCAAAACGCCAAGACCGCAAGCGGCGCCAACCTGCTCGCTCTCGGCAAAATATGCTGTGAAATCCTCCGCAATTTCGCCGGAAACCAGCTTTGTGCTGCCGACATAAGGCTCTCGAAGTCCTAAATCCCGGCTGACCGTGATAAGTCCATCGCGCCCGACAGCGCCGCCGACATCAAGCTTTCCGTCCGCCCGAAGCGGAAGCTCAAGCTGGGGATTTGCCACATAGCCGCGCACATTTCCGAAGCTGTCGGAAACCGCCATAACAGTCCCCATCGGACCGCCGCCGTTTACGCGAACCGTGACCGAAGCGTCCTCGCCCTTCAGCATGTCGCCGAGCATGGAGGTGGCGCAAAGCGTTCTGCCAAGCGCAGCGCAGGCTGTGGGCGAAAGCTTGTGAATTTGCCGCGCGCGCTCTACGATGTCTTGCGCGGCTATTGCCGATATTTTTATAAAACCATCTCCTGCGATGGCTCTTACAATCTCACCCATGAAAGCTCCTTAAAAAATTCAGTGTTTCGCAAAAAATTAATGCGCCGTGTTTTTGGCGCGGATGAAAAGCCTGCCCATCTCGCCCTGCGGACCGGTTTTTATAATTTCGCAGTCGCAAAAGCCAGCTGCTTCAAGCATTTGGCAGAGCCGCTCGGGGCAGTGGGCATATTCAACATGTTCCTCCTGCTCGCGCTGCCATGCTTTGCCGTCCTGCGAAAAAATGTCCATTCCGTAAAAAAGAGCATTTTCCGCCTCGTCAAACTGTGCACGCCAAAGGCAGAGCAGCCCCTTGCCCTCGTCCACAAAAATTTCGCCGTCAAGGCTTTTCAAATGCTCCGGCGAATGAATGTCAAAAGCAAAAAAACCACCCGGCACGATGAAAAGATGCAGCCGCGCGAGCATCTTCGTAAAATCCTTGGCAGGAATATAGTTGACAGCGTCAAGCGAGCAAAAAGCGCCGTCCACCGTACCGTAAAGGTCAAGCTCTGCCGCGCTCTGACACAAAAACATGGGCGGCACGACCTCCCGCAAAGCCGCCGCCTTTTCCTGCGCGGCGCAGAGCATCTCGCCCGACATATCCGCACCGAGCATTTCATAGCCCCGGGAGGCAAAAAGACAGGTGAGCGTCCCCGTGCCGCAGCACAGGTCCAAAATTGTGCCACCGCGTGCCACGCCCAAAAGCCCCTCATAAAAAGCGGAAAGCTCGCCATAAGGCACATCAGCCGTCAGGTCGTCATAAATCGGGGCAAGGGGACCATAGGGCTTCATTCGCTGCCCTCTTTTTTGACGCCCATTCGCTCAAAAACAATCGCATAACCATCCGCACCATATTGGAGCGAGCGGTTCACGCGGCTGATTGTGGCGCTGGACGCACCGGTTTGGTCGAGAATTTCGTTGTAGATAAGACCGCGCTCAAGCAAAACGGCAACCTGATACCGCTGCTCCATCGCCTGAAGCTCTGTAACAGTGCAGAGGTCGTCGAAAAAATCCATGCACTCCTCTTCGGTTTTAAGCTGTAAAATTGCCTTGTACATATCAACATTTCTGGGCTTTTTGCTATGCTTATTCATGATGACTATACCCTCCATTTTCCGAATATGTCATTTATTTTGTAACATAAGTTTATTTTACAGCACTAAAGCGTAAAAGTAAAGCGCATTTTTATGTTGTAAATGTTTCGTGCTTGTTGTATAATAATATAAATTGATTAATTAATAGATTTTAGTATATTAATTAAAAAATCGGCAAAACACCCGTTTGAAAGGGGGTATATCTGCATGTCACCAATTATAATTTGGATTGTGGCTCTAATATTCTTTCTGGCATTTGAAGCTGCTGTGCCCGGACTTGTATCTATATGGTTTGCTGCCGGCGCCCTGTGCGCGCTCGTTGCCACCTTGCTTGGTGCGCCTGTATGGCTTCAAATTGTCTGGTTTTTCGTCATCTCTATCGCGGCGCTCGTCATCACAAGACCGATTGCGAAGAGATATGTGAATGTTAGCGCACAGCCAACAAACGCCGACCGTGTCGTCGGCATGGACTGTGTTGTCACAGAAGCCATTGACAATCTCGCCGGAGCCGGCGCAGTTTCCTGCGACGGCAAAATATGGAGCGCGCGAAGCGGAAGCGACGAAAATATCGCAAAAGACACCATCGTAACAGTTTCCGAAATTGTCGGCGTGAAGCTTATCGTTTCTTTGAAAAAACAAAATTTAAACATAGAAAATTAGGAGGAATATCATGATCGAACTTATTGAGATGCTGGGTGGCGGACGGGGAATTGCCGTCATCGTCGTTGTCGTCCTTGCGCTTGCAATTGTTGCAAAAAACATCCGCATTGTCCCACAGGCAAGAGCGTATGTAATTGAGCTTTTCGGTACCTACAAAACAACATGGAACACAGGTCTGCGCTTTAAAGTTCCCTTTGTTGAAAAGATTGCAAAGGTCGTTTCTCTTAAAGAACAGGTTGCGGACTTCCCGCCCCAGCCCGTTATCACCAAGGACAATGTAACCATGCAAATCGACACTGTCATCTTCTTTCAGATAACAGACCCCAAGCTCTATGCATATGGAATTGAGCACCCCATCATCGCAATCGAAAACCTCGCAGCAACCACCCTGCGTAACATCATCGGCGACCTTGAGCTTGACCAGTGCCTTACAAGCCGCGATGTTATAAACACCAAAATGCGCGCAATCCTTGACGATGCAACAGATTCGTGGGGCATCAAGGTAAACCGTGTTGAGCTTAAAAACATCCTTCCTCCGCGCGAAATCCAAAGCGCGATGGAAAAACAGATGAAAGCCGAGCGCGAGCGCCGCGAATCCATCCTCCGCGCCGAAGGCGAAAAGCACAGCGCAATTCTTGTCGCCGAAGGTGAAAAGGAATCTGCAATTTTGCGTGCAGATGCGAAAAAGCAAGCTTCCATTTTGGAAGCGGAAGGCGAAGCCGAAGCTCTCCTCACCGTTCAGAAGGCAACTGCCGAAAGTATCCGCCTCATAAACGAGTCGCACCCGTCCGACGAGGTCATCAAAATCCGTGCGCTTGAAGCGTTCGCCGCCGCAGCCGATGGCAAAGCGACAAAAATCATCATCCCCAGTGAGATTCAAGGACTTGCCGGTCTTGCAACGGGACTTCTCGAAACCGTTAAAAGCCCCTCTCCCAAAAAGGCAGACAAGGAATAAAAATAAAATTAAAACAGCTAAAACGACCGGCACCATGCCGGTCGTTTTTTGCGCCCTTCGTTTTGCCTCTTTTTAGCACCCTGTGGACAAGGTCGTAAAACCTCGCGGATAAAAAACGAGCCTGCCTTCTCTGCCGCGAAAATGAAGGCGGAGCCTAAGCCGCGTCGCGGCATAAATTCCCTCGCCCTCGCATAAACTGCACAAAGGGAGGTGGTGGACGTGCTCATGTCCTATATTTGGGTTTTGATGATTGCCGTTTCAATGCTTTTCGCTGCCATAAACGGAAACCTCGCAGGGCTTTCCGCCGCGGTGATGGACGGCGCCGCAGGCGCGGTGGAGCTTTGCGTTTCCATTGCCGGGGCAATATGTTTTTGGTCGGCGATAATGGAGCTTATGCGCCGCAGTGGGCTTATGCAGGCGCTCTCTCGCCTTTTAAATCCGCTTCTCCGGAGAATTTACCCGGTGGCATTTAGGGACCCCCAGTGCGCCGCCGACATCTCCGCAAATTTTTCCGCAAACCTCTTAGGGCTTGGAAACGCAGCAACTCCAGCCGGAATCCGCGCTGCCGCGCGCCTGCAAAAGCTCTCGGGCAGCTCCAGTGCGTCAAACGAGCTGTGCCGGCTTGTCATAATGAACACAGCCTCGCTTCAGCTTTTGCCGACAACTGTTGCAGCAGTTCGAGGTGCCCTTGGCTCAGGCAGCGCCTTTGACATTTTGCCCTGCGTGCTTCTGAGCTCCCTCGCGTCCGTATCAGTGGGGCTTTTAACGGCAAAGCTTTTGGAGCGGCGGCGATGATGGGCGAGGTGCTGGTTCCTGCGCTGATTTTGTTTGTCGGTGTTTTTGCGCTCCTGCGAAAAACCGATATTTTTTCAGCGCTGACAGACGGCGCGAAGGACGGACTAAAAACGGTCTATTCCATTTTGCCGCCGATGATTGCACTTTTTTCGGGAATTTATATGCTTCGCGCCTCCGGCGCGCTTGAAGCGTTTGCGAGGCTTCTCTCGCCGGTGTTTGCACTTTTCTGCATTCCCCCGGAAACAGGCGCAATACTTTTCCTGCGCCCCTTTTCAGGAAGCGGCGCGCTCTCCATCGGAACAGAAATAATGCAAGCTCACGGACCGGACAGCTTCATCGGTCGCTGCGCCGCTGTGATGCTCGGCTCCACGGAAACCACGTTTTATGTAATCGGCGTATATTTTGGTGCGCTCGGCATCAAAAAAAGCCGCCACGCAATACCCTCGGCATTGGTGGCGGATTTTACAGCGTTTGTAACTACCGCAATTTCGGTGAGGCTCTTTTTCGGCGCTTAAAAAAACAGCTCAAGTGCCATTGCCCACAGCGGAATTGTGAAAATAGCAAAAACTGTGGAGAGCGCGACAAGATAGCCGCTCATGGCGATGCCCCTATCGTCCCCGGGATTGTAGCGCAAAACAAAAGGCGGCAAAAGCGAAGCGACCGGCATCGCAAAATAGAAAATCAAGGTTTTCGTCATCATCGAGTCAAGCCGCAAAAGCAAGGCAACGCCAAGGATAATCGCCGGCATCAAAATAAGCCTTGCAAGGGAGATGACAATTGACGAGGGATATTTCAAAATTCCGGAGAGCCGGGCGTCGGAAAGCACCGCGCCGCAGAGCATAAGTCCAAGCGGCGAAGCCATGCCGCCGATACTGCGCATCGTGTCGTCCAAAAAAACGGGAAGCTGCAATTGGCTGAGGTAAAAGAAAAAGCCAATCAAAACGCCGACCACCGGCGCGCTGAAAAATTGCCGCAAGCTCTGCCGCGTCTGTCGCTCGCCCAAAAGCAGGGGAGCGCCGCTGTAAAAAATAAGTCTTATCGGAAGCGTGAAAATCACATAATAAAAAACTGCCATGCTGCCATAAAGCTCGCTCACAACCGCAAGACCGAAAAAGGTGAAATTTGTGAACATGAGCGCAAAGCGCGCCGCCCTTCCCGGACCGCCGCCGATGATGCGCCGCGCAGCCTCGCCAACGCAAAAGCAAACTGCCATTGACAAAACCGCAAAGCCGATTAGCACGGGAAATCGAGAGAGCTCCTCCGGCGAAAATTCGATACGAAACGAATTTATTATCATAAGCGGCAGGGGAATCGTCATCACAAATTTGGTGAGAGACTGACTAAATCCATCACCTATCACCCTAAATCGCCGCGCAAAAAATCCAACCGCGATATAAATTAAAAGCTTTGCAGCAAGCTCATAAACCAGCATTTTCAAATCCTCCGCATTAAAGAATTATTTTTCTTTGCCGCGGTGCCCCATTGCGCTGCGGTGTCAAAGCGTTTTGCCCTACATCGCCTCCGGCGCGGAAACGCCGGGGATGGAAAGGGCATTTTTTATAGTCTGCCTTGTGCACTGGCACAAAAAAAGTCGAGCCTTTGCAACATTCTCCTCCGCTCCCTTGATGCGGCAGGCGGCATAAAACCTGTGAAAGCACGCCGCAAGCTCCGTAGCATAGGCGTTCAGGCGAGAGGGGTTATAGTCCCTCGCGGCAAGCCGAATCTCCTCAGGAAGCAGCGCAAGCTGCTTTATAAGCGCAAGCTCGACCTCCTCCGAGAGAAGAGAAAGGCTTGCGTCTTTTGCGCTTGGCGCGCAAAGTCCTTCCTGCGCAAGATTTTGAAGCATGGTGCAAATTCTTGCATGGGCATATTTGACATAGTAAACCGGGTTTTCGCTGTCCTGCCGAACGGCAAGGGAAAGGTCAAACTCCATCTGCGTTTCCGGCTTTGCGTTGAAGAAATATCGCGCGGCATCAACAGGAATTTCATCGAGCAAATCGGAGAGCGAAATGGTCTTTCCCGTGCGCTTTGACATGCGAACAACCTCGCCGTCGCGCGTCAGGCGCACAAGCTGCATCAAAACAATGTCAAGCCGCCCCTCGCCGTCAAGCCCGAGCGCGTCCATCGCGCCCTTAATTCGGGCAACGTGACCGTGGTGGTCCGCGCCCCAGATGTTTATAACCTTGTCAAAGCCGCGAGCCTCCAGCTTGTTGCGGTGATATGCGATGTCGGCGGCGAAATAGGTGTAAATTCCGTTTGCGCGGCGCAGAACATCGTCTTTAAGCTCCAGTTTTTCAATTTGCTCGGCGCTCTTTCCGGATTTTTTGAGATTTTCTGCCAAAATGCCGGAGGTTTTAAGCCAAAGCGCGCCATCGGACTCATAGGTGAAGCCAAGCTCAGAGAGCCGTTGAACCGTTTCCGAAATATATCCGCTGCCGTGAAGCGCAGATTCAAAGAACCACTCGTCATAAAATATTTTGTATTTTTCAAGGTCAGCGCGCATTTTGGGAAGGTTCTGCGCAAGACCAAATTTGGACATTGCCTCGTGCCTTGCGGCTTCGTCCGCATCAATAAAGCCATCGCCATGCTCGTCAAAAAAAGCCTTGGCGAGATTTTTTATGTCCTCGCCCTGATATCCGTCCTCGGGAAATTCTACGGCGTCCTCGCCAAGGATAAGCTGGCGATAGCGAGCGTCAATTGATGTGGCAAATTTTTCGATTTGGTTTCCGGCATCGTTCACATAAAATTCGCGCCAAACCTGCGCCCCGGCGCGTTGCAAAACCGCCGCAAGCGCATCGCCCAAAACACCGCCGCGAGCGTTGCCCATGTGCATCGGTCCCGTGGGGTTTGCGGAAACAAATTCCACCATGTATTTTTTGCCGGAGAGATAGTCGCTGTGCCCATAATTCTCGCCCTTGGCTTCAATGCTGCACAGAACCTCGCCAAACCATTTCGGCGAGAGCCGAAAATTTAAAAAGCCCGGTCCGGCAATTTCCGCGCTCTCAAAAAAGCTTTCCGAAAGCTCCAAATTCGCGAGCAAAATTTCCGCAATGCGCCGCGGCGGCAGCCGCAGCGCCTTCGCGCCGCTCATGGCATGGCTTGCGGCATAGTCGCCGTTTGCCGCATCCTTTGGAATTTCAACAATGCCTGTTAGCACAGCGCCCACAGGCAACTCTCCGCGAGACGCCGCACGAGAATAAGCGAGCGCAATAAGCTCCTCAACCTGTTTTTTTGTAAGCTCAATATAATTCATTTTCGATTTTGTCCTTCCCTAAAAAGTCGGAGGCTTAAAAACAGCACCCCTCCGACATTATGCTTTAATTTCTATGCTAAACCTGTTGCGGCTCAAAACCGCGTTCTCAAGGTCAATATCATATTCAATCTCCATGTTGCCGCCGCTCTCGCCAAGGTCGCAGCGGAGCTTGTGGGTGTCTATGCGCATGGTCATCGCGCCATAGGGCGTTTCATAAAGAAAGGTGTGGCGCTCGCCCTGATGAAAAATCATCTGCGCGTTTATCGCGCCGCTGCGCGCGAGCGTGGTTTCAAGCGGAGTTACGAAAAATTCGGTTTTCACGCCCTCAAGCCCCGTAAGGGCGCTTTCCAGATATGAAAATCTTATGCCGTCGTCCCCCACAGAATATTCGCCCTCGGTTATAAGCTCGCTCCAGGGCGTGTCCTCGCCGTCAACGCTTTGCATCGAGCCAATTTTAATCATAACATTTTTGTTCATAAGCAGATGTCCTTTTTATCCTTCGTTTGACAGCATTTTTTGCGCTCGAATCTCATGCCCCAGAAAATCCGCCGCGCTCTTTTCAAAAGAAGCGACCTCGCCGCTTGTAAACCAGCGGTGAGCGCCTGGTGTGGTGCGCTCTGCGGTCATACCGGTTTCCTTGAGATGGCGCTTTAATTCGTGAGCTGCCGCCTCGCCGGAGGAAACAAGAGAAACCTCGCTGCCCAAAAATTCCGAAATCGCGCCGGAGAGCAGAGGATAGTGCGTGCAACCGAGCAGCAGCGTGTCAATTCCGCTTCCCAAAAAGCAGGAGAGTTCTTGCGCAACAGCTCTTTGCGCCCTCTCGTCCGTTTTCGAAAAATGCCCGGCTTCAACCAGCGGCGCGAAGGACGGACAGGCTTTTGAAACAACCTCAATATCGCCGCAAATGCCCTTTATACCGGCGGCATAAACGCCGCTTGCAATGGTTGCCGCCGTTGCAATCACGCCGACCTTTTTCGTTTTTGTAATGGCAGCGGCAGCCTCGCACGAGGCGTTTACAACGCCGAAAAAGGGAAAGGGGAACGCCGCGCAAAGCTCCTCCATCGCGTTTGAGGTTATCGTGCCGCAGGCGATAAGCGCGGCTTTTATGTCAAAACGCTCCAAAAAAGCAGCGTCCAGCAGGGAGAGGGCAACAATCTCCTCCTTGCTCCTCGCGCCATAGGGCACATTTGCGCTATCGCCAAAATATACAATGTCCTCACAGGGAAGAAGCTCCGCGATAACCTTGGCGGCGGAAAAACCGCCGATGCCGCTGTCAAAAATCCCAATGGGTCTGTTGTCCATAAAAAATCCCGTCCTTCGCGTGAAAACTGCGCCGTGGCGCACAAAATATCAATTATACAATATATCATTGTATGATATTTTCGGTATAATTACAAGATTAAATGTAGAATTTCCGGCAAAACTTTGCTATACTGTTTAAAGTTGCTTTTGTCAATTGTCACGAAGCGCTTCGCCCCCACGCACCTGCAATATATGCAAAATTGAGTATTGCATATTTATTCAGTCAGTGCTAATATTTATACATAAAACATTTGAAGCAGAGGAGAAAACAGTTATGAATAAAGCGGATATTAAAAAAGTAGTGCTTGCCTATTCCGGTGGGCTTGACACCTCGGTCATCATCCCCTGGCTGAAGGAAAATTATAATGACTGCGAGGTTATTGCCGTTGCCGGAAATGTCGGACAGGCAGACGAGCTTGAAGGGCTTGAGGAAAAAGCCCTGAAAACCGGTGCAAGCAAGCTCTACGTCGAGGACCTGACAGACGAATATGTGGACGATTTCATCATCCCCTGCCTAAAAGCCGGCGCGGTTTATGAAGAATATCTCCTCGGCACAAGCCACGCGCGCCCCTGCATCGCAAAGCGCCTTGTCGAAATCGCGATAGCGGAGGGAGCGGACGCAATCGCCCACGGTTGCACAGGAAAAGGCAACGACCAGGTTCGCTTTGAGCTAACCGTGAAGCATTTTGCGCCCAAGATGAAGATAATCGCCCCCTGGCGCGAATGGGAGCTAAAAAGCCGCGAGGACGAAATTGACTATGCCGAAGCGCGCGGCATCCCCCTCAAGATAAACCGCGAAACCAACTACTCCAAAGACAAAAATCTCTGGCACCTGAGCCATGAGGGACTGGACCTTGAAGACCCCGGAAACGAGCCGACCTATGAAAAGGAAGGCTTTTTGGAGATGAGCGTTTCCCCCATGAACGCACCGGACGCGCCGACCTATATAACGCTCGACTTTGAAGCGGGCGTTCCCGTCGCACTCGGCGGCGAACAGATGAGCGCGAAGGAAATCATCCTAAAGCTCAACGAAATCGGCGGAGCAAACGGCATCGGGCTTCTTGACATTGTTGAAAACCGCCTTGTCGGCATGAAATGCCGCGGCGTTTATGAAACCCCCGGCGGCGCAATTCTCTACAAGGCGCACAGCGTTTTGGAAACACTCTGCCTCGACAAAGCAACAAGCCACGAAAAGCAAAAGCTTGCAATAACCTTTGCCGAGCTTGTGTATAACGGACAGTGGTACACCCCGCTTCGCGAGGCTCTGACAGCCTTTGTTGACAAAACACAGGAAAAGGTGACCGGAACCGTAAAGCTAAAGCTCTACAAGGGCAACATGATAAATGCAGGCACATGGAGTCCCTATTCGCTCTACAGCGAAGAAATCGCAACCTTCGGCGAGAGCGACTATAACCAAAAGGACGCAGAGGGCTTCATAAACCTCTACGGTCTGCCGATTCAGGTTCAGGCACTTATCGACCAGGGGCTTCTATAAGCCGCAAGACCGGCAAAAAACGGATAGCCCAAAGCGCTTTATAAGCCGCTGCAAAACCTGACCAGCGCAGAAGGCTTTTATAATCCCCCCAGGACTAACGCAAAAGATTTTTTAAGCCGCGCAGCGGTCATCAGAGAGGGTTTCGGGAAATGAATCCCCGAAGCCCTTTCATTTTGCAAGATGAAAGGATATGCCAAAACTATGGACAATAAAATGTGGGCAGGGCGATTTTCAAAAGAGCTAAGCGGTATGGCGGACGATTTTAACTCCTCCATCCGCTTTGACAGCCGGATGTATGCGCAGGATATAATAGGCAGCATGGCGCATGCTGCCATGCTCGGACAGCGGCGCATCATCTCGCTGGAGGAGTCCCATGAAATAATTGACGCGCTCGGTCAAATTCTTGACGACCTCGACAGCGGCGCTCTGGAATTTGACTATAAGAGCGAGGATATCCACATGTTTGTGGAGGCTACATTAACCCAGCGCGTCGGAGAGCTTGGCAAAAAGCTCCACACAGCGCGCAGCCGAAACGACCAGGTGGCGCTTGACATTCGCCTCTACCTACGCGACGAAATTTCAGATATTTCACAAAAGGCTTTAACGCTCATAGAAGCCATCACAAAAAAAGCAAAAGCGCACGAGGCAGCGATTATGCCCGGCTACACCCATCTCCAGCGCGCCCAGCCCGTGACCTTCGGACATCACCTTATGGCATATGCCATGATGCTTCGCCGCGATTTGGGGCGGCTTCATGACACCGAAGCGCGCATGAACTATTCCCCCCTCGGCGCCTGTGCCCTCGCGGGCACGACATACAACACAGACAGGCGCATGACCGCCGAAGCCCTCGGATTTCGCGGCGTTTGCATAAACAGCCTTGATGCGGTTTCCGACAGGGATTTTTGTGTTGAACTTGCCTCGGCGCTTTCGATAATCATGATGCACTTATCGCGCTTTTCCGAGGAGATAATTTTGTGGTCTAGCTGGGAGTTTAAGTTTGTCGAGCTGGATGATTCCTATTCCACCGGCTCCTCCATAATGCCGCAGAAGAAAAACCCCGACATGGCAGAGCTTTGCCGCGGCAAAACCGGCAGAGTTTATGGCGACCTCATGGCGCTTTTAACCGTCTTAAAAGGGATTCCCCTTGCCTATAACAAGGACATGCAGGAGGACAAGGAAGCAATTTTTGACGCCTGCGACACTGTGAAAATGTGCCTTGACGTTTTCGCGCCGATGATAGAGAGCATGCAGGTTTTGGAGGATAATATGCGCCGCGCCGCCGCAGGCGGCTTCATAAACGCCACAGACCTCGCGGACTATCTGACGAAAAAAGACCTGCCCTTCAGAACCGCATATAAAATAACAGGAGAGCTTGTTGCACACTGCATCGAAAAGGGTGTAGTGCTCGAAACTCTGCCGCTCAGCGTTTACAAGGAGTTTTCAGACCTTTTTGAAGAGGACCTTTTCGAGGCAATAAGCCTTGAGGCTTGCACCCAAAGCCGAACCTCCCTCGGCGGCACAGCCATAGCGAGCGTGCGCAGCCAGATAAACGACACAGAAAAATTTATTAAAGAGCAAAGGGGACCAGATGATGAAGCACTTTTTAAAAATGCTCGATTTATCCGCGAAGGAAATTGAAGAGCTTTTGGCGCTTTCCGCGAAATATAAGGCGATGAAAAAAAACGGACAGCCACACAAAATTTTCCCCGAAAAAAATATTGCGCTGATTTTTGAAAAAACAAGCACCAGAACCCGTTGCAGCTTCGAGGTTGCAGCATATGACCTTGGCATGGGTGTCACCTACCTTGACCCAACCGGCTCGCAAATTGGCAAAAAGGAATCAATCTCCGACACCGCAAGGGTTCTCGGCAGGCTGTATGACGGCATAGAATATCGCGGCTATGGTCAGCACATTGTGGAGGAGCTTGCAAAAAATGCCGGCGTTCCCGTCTGGAACGGTCTGACAAACGAAGCTCATCCAACGCAGATTTTGGCAGATTTTCTAACAATTTGGGAGCATTTCGGTCGCCTGAAGGGCATAAACTTCGTATACATGGGCGATGCGAGATATAACATGGGAAATTCTCTCATGGTCGGCTGCGCGAAAATGGGCATAAATTTTACAGCCTGCGCCCCGAAAAAATATTTTCCCGACGCAGCGCTTGTCGCAAAATGTGAGGCTCTAGCAAAAGCCTCCGGCTCCACGATTACGCTCTGCGAGGATGTGAAAACGGCAACAAAAAACGCCGATGTAATCTACACCGATGTCTGGGTTTCCATGGGCGAGAGCGCCAAAGTTTGGGAAGAGCGCATAAAAGAGCTTCTGCCCTATCAGGTGAACGAAGCTGTCATGCAAAATGCGAGCGAGAGCGCAGTTTTCATGCACTGCCTGCCCGCGTTTCATGACCACAGCACAGATGTCGGAAAAGAGGTTGGCGAAAAATTCGGTCTTTCCGCGCTTGAGGTGACAGACGAAGTCTTTGAAAGCGCCCGTTCAATAGTTTTTGACGAGGCAGAAAACCGAATGCACACCATCAAAGCCGTTATGGCATGGACCTTTGGAGAAAAAGCTTAAAAAAACAAAAAGCCACCCCGGACTTTTTTAGTCCGGGGTGGCTTGCTATATTTTTTCAGTTTACAAGCTCAAACAAAAGCGCCTCGTTTTGCTTTGCTGCGGCGACAAGCTCGTCGCGCTTTTTGGAAAGCGCGGCGCAGCGCTCCTCGCGGTGCTCGAAAATGTCCTGAAAGGCGCAAAGCGCGGACTCTGGCTGAAAATCGCTCGCGGCTCCGGCAGAGCTAAGTCCCAAAAGCGAAAGATAAGCCTCCACCTTGGGGTCATAAACAATGCCAACAGAAGGAACAGCCACACGCGCCGCAAAAATCAGAGAATGAAGCCGCATGGATAAAACAGCGTCGCTCCTCGCGATAATTCCCATAAGCTCGTGCGCGCTATATCCGTCCGCAATGAGATAAGCGGGAGACGCCATTTTCTCGATAACCGCACGTCCGGCAAGCGCGTCAAGCCCGGGCTGCATGGAGAGAAAAACAATGTTTTTGCCGTACTTTTCATAAACAGCATCGCAGGTGGCAGCAAGCCGCGCCGGCAGCGAATCCGCACCGGGACAGCTTCTTATAGAAACACAGATAAAATCCCCCTCAGGAACGCCGGCATCGCGCAAAATCCCCTCGCAAACATCGCCCGTTGCGGCGTCGAGAAGAAACACGGGATCGGCAGTAACGACAAGGTCCTCGCGAGAAACGCCCATGCGCTGAAGCTCCAGCAGTGAATCGGGGTCGCGAAGCGTTATTAAATCCGCAGGGGAAACGGCGCGCCGAACGCGCCTGCGGTTTATAGGCTTTGTAACAGGACCGATGCCGTTTGCGTATAGCATCACCTTTTTGTTAAAGCGCCGCGCAAGATTTATAATCGTGAGATAATAAACAAGCGAGCGTGTGCTTGTCGCGTCCTGCAAAAGGCTTCCGCCGCCAGACACCAAAACATCGCAGCGGCGCAGCGCGCCGTAAACCTTAAACGGAGAAAAGCGACCAACCGCGCGGCAGCCATATTCTTTCATAGTTTTTTCGGGATTTTTTGAGAGTACGCAAATCTCACTTTTTGGAATTTGCGAGCCGATTGTGCGGCAGACAGATTCCAAAATCGCCTCGTCGCCGGAATTGCCATAGCCATAATATCCGCTCATGACAAAACGTTTCGGGGGTATTGCGCCCCGATATGCGAGAAGCGCGTCATCGCCCATGCGTTCAACGGAATAATGCTCCATAACACACTCGCGCCCAAAGGCGCCAAGCGCAGCCTTTTCAGAATCGGACATTGACATGCAGGACAAAACATCCGCCAAAAGCGCCTCTGCCGTCATCATCTCGCAGCCGCGGCAGCAAAAATTGCCGTCAATTCCGAGCTGTAGCTTGTCCTGGGTGAAAATGCCCATATATCCTTCGTTTCCGGCGATTACAACGGGCTTTGCGCCCGACATGGCTTCAAGCGCCGCTCGGGAAACGCCAACGAAAATATCGCCTGCGGCAACAATTTCGCTTATGTCCATTCGCGCCCCTGTCATAACAATGCAGGGGTAAAAAAGTGCGGCATTAACCGCCGCCGCCTTTGTGGAAAGCTCGTCAAAAACATCGCCGCCGCCGGTGATTAGAATGACCGCGCCGGGAATTTTCTCTGCAATGCGCGGCGCAATTTCGATGAGCTGGCGCGCGGCAAGGGCGCGGCTGTCGTCCAGCCGGCTGACGTGGGAGATAACCGGCGCGTCTTTTTTTATGGAAAATTCCGCACGAATGTGCTCGCCCGAAGCCTCGGGAGAGAAAAGCGCGGTGTCAATTCCGTTTATGGTCAGGGAAATGTTCTCGTCCGCAACCTGATAGTTCACCTTCAGATAATCCCGAATGTCCTCCGAAACGGCAATGGTGCGGTCGCCCCAGTCGGTCAAAAAGCGGAGCATACCGCTGACCTTAAAAACCCAGTGAGCAGTGGTTACAAAAGGAAAATGCAGCCGCCGCTTTAAAAGTCCGCAGATAAAAGCCGGAATTCGGGCGTGGGCATGGACAATTTCGGGATGCTCTCGCTTTATGATGCGACCGAGCATAAAGTAGCTTTTTACCATGAGCGAAATGCTTCGCCGGTTCATGGGAACCTCGTAGTGGCGGATGCCGAGCGCCTCGCAGGTGGGGACGAAAACACCGCCGTTTGAGGCGATGATAACCTCGTGACCGCGTGCGCGCAGGGTCTTTGAAAGCTCCACAATGTGCGTTTCCGCGCCGCCTATATCAAGACCCATGGTGGCCATAAAAATTTTCATTAATTAAAACTCCGGTTTCTTTTATTCAATGCTCCAAAGCACTCCCGAGGAAAGACAATATTTCGTGTAAAATTCCACCCTTGAGTTTACATTAAGCTCATAAATTCGAGAGGCGTAATATCTGCCGCCGGAGATAAGACCGTCGGACTGGATGTCAACCATGATGTCAAAGCGGTTTTCAACCGGTGCGTAAACATATGTGCCGTCCAAAAGCTGTGACTCTGCCATTGCGGGGGTGTAGGAAATGTCGCTTATAACGCCGAGCCGTGTGCCGTTGTCGCTGTCGTAAATTGTGTCGCCGATTTCAAGCGCGTCAAAGGTGGAAAAGCGAACTTGACGGATGTGTATCTGATAGCTGAAGCTGTCATTTTGCACAAAGGCGGCGGTTTCCGTTTTGGTGAAAAAGCGCGTGTAAATTGCTGCGCATAAAACCAGAACAACAAGGACAATAAGAATATCAACCGCGCTTATGCGCCCGAAAATGCGACCTTTGTCGTCTATTAATTTTGTTTTCATCGTTTCGCCCTACCTTTCAATGCTCAAAATGAAGCCGGTGCCGTGATATCCGGGACCCCTCACGCTTACAGCCGTTCCAACGCGAATCACATAGCCGCCGGTTAAGGTTATCGCGGTGGCAGTTTGCGTGCAGGTGGAGGAAACGGTTAGGAGAGCGGAGTTTTGCGTTGAAAGCTCGGCGTCTATCATGCCGCCGCTCTCGCGGTTTTCAGACTGCCTGACAGTGGGGTAAAACTCAACATCCACAACCGTTCCCATGTCATATTTTTTAACGCGGTCAACCAGGCTGTCGCCCGGCGCGATAAGCTCTGCCGTGTCGCCAAAAAGCCCAGTGATTTCAATGGTGTAGGTGATGGTGTTAACCTCTGCCGTCGGTGCATCGGGGCTTTGAGAGCGAGAGAAAAACAAAACCGCCGCGCCGATTATAATAAGAAGGATAAGGATAATGTCAAACAGGTTTAGAAACCTAAAAATTTTAGACCGCTTTTTCTCACTGCTCATGTTTAAACCTCTTTCTCCGCAAGCGCCTTGCGGTAAATGTTCTCAATTGTGTGGGCGTAATTTTCAAGGGTGAAGCGCTCTTCATACTCGCGCCTTGCGCCGGAGCAGAGTGCGCTGTGCAGCCCCTCGTCCTCCATAAGCTGCAAAATGCGCTCAGCCAGCGCCGCTGCATCTCGCGGTGGGAACAAAAGACCGCTCTTGCCTTCGGAAACCATATAGGGATTTCCCGAGCAGTCAGAAGCGATGCAGCAAACCCCAAGGCTAAGCCCCTCGGCAATCGAAACCGAGCTTGCCTCGGAAATGTAAGACGCATTTAGCTGCGCGTCCAAAATGCTCATGTAGAGCGCAACATCTGTGACAAAGCCTGTGAAAATGACATTTTCACAAAGCCCAAGCTCCCTTGCGCGCTCGCGAACCGTGTCCTCGAAGGAGCCCGTTCCGGCGATTATGAGCTTTGGATTTTTGCCCCGGGCTTTAAGAATGCCCATCGCTTCCAAAATGCCAAGATGCCCCTTATAATCCTCAATCCGGGCGATGATGCCAAGGACAAAATCGCCCTCGGAAATGCCAAGACTTTCCCTAAGCTCCTCGCAGCGCAGATCATTTGCGCGAGAGAGCGGCTCGCAGCCGTTTAGCATGACATCAATTTTCGCGGAGGAAACGCCGATGCTTTTGAGAATGTCCGCGCCGGCGGGGGATATGGCAATAATCCTGTCGCTGAATTTTTCATAGAGATATTTGAAGATAAACCGCAGCGGCGAATATCGAATGCGCGCCGGGAAAGGAAAAGCCGAATGCCGGGTGAAAACAACAGCCTTGCCGCAGTTTTTCGCGGCGATGCGCCCGGAGAGCGAGCCGTGGGTGTGAACAATGTCGGGGCTTTGCATTGAAATGATCCCTTCCAAAATGGCAATTGCCACACGGTCAAAGGACTTGTCCGCCATTGCATCAATCTCAATCGTTTCTATGCCAAGCTCGTCAATTTTCGGCTTTAAAAGACTGCCCTGTGGCAAAACAACAGCGGCAGAAAATTCGCGCTTGTCCATTGCTTTTAGATAGTTTATCGTTGCATGTCCCGCGCCGCCGATGTTTGTGTCGCTAATAATGTTCAGAATTTTTGTCATGTGGCGCTGCCCTCCGTAGCTTTTTCCGCGGAAATCATGTCCTTTCGCGACAAAATCATCCCAAGCGCGATAAATGCCCAGAAGATAAGAGCAACGCGATAGTTGTAAAAGGTAAAGTCCGTCATGCTCTGGAGCAAAAAGCCCAAGATGCCGGAGATAACGGCAATAAGCCGAAGCCGAACCGTTTTGTCCGCCGCGCGCGAAACCGCCGAGCAGGTGGTCTTAAAAAACATAAAAAGCAACATCACAAAAACCAAAAGCCCGATAATGCCGGTTTCGCAGGTTATCTGAAGATAAAGGTTGTGAGCATGCTGCGCCGTTGCGGTGTTGTAGCTATAGAGGGGATAAACCTTGTTAAAGGCGGCAGTTCCGGGACCAATGCCGCAAAACCAATAGTCTGCCAGCATGGCAAGCGAGCCCATCCAAATCGAAAAGCGATAGCTTGTGGACCCATCCGACATGTCGCCGATGCTTGTAAACCTGCCCAAAACCGACTCCGGCAAAACAAGAACCGCCGCTGCCGCCGCGATAAGCCCCAGCACGATAAAGCGTCTGTCCATCAAAACAAGAAAAACAGCCGCCGCGAAAACAAGCCCCAGCCAGCCGCCGCGCGAGAGGGTCAGAAGCATCGCAAGACACATCACGCCGGTAGCGCAAAGGGCATAAATCTTACCGCTTTGCGATTTTGCCGTGAAAACCACGGAGACCGCGAGGGGAATTATGAGAAGCAGATATTCCGCCAAAACGTTGGGGTTGTCGAGCGTTGAATAAACGCGGATGGACAGGGTGTCAAACATCTCGTCGTCAAGCCAAGCCTCTGCCCCTTCAACGCCGAGGACATATTGCAAAACGCCATAGCCGGCGACAATCACCCCGGCGGCTATTAGAAGATGAACCAGCGTGTCCGTCTGTTTTTTTGTTTTAATCGCGCTCTGCAAAGCAATGGAGAACAAAACGAAGGCAACAGTTAACATGCCGCCATTAAGGCTTCCGCGAAAATCAACGGAGGTAAGCGTGCAAACCGCATAAATCAGCGCGAAGAGATAGATAAAAATATTGACCGGCGAAGAGGCGAGCGAAAGCGACCTGTCGCAGCCAAAATTTGTCACAAGCGAAACGAAGCAAACAAGAACAAGCCCCAAAACCGCCATCGTTGGAATCAGCGGAGCCATGACCAGCACAAGAGTGCACCAGAAAAATGTGCGCCTGAAAACCGAGCCGGCTAGCGCCCTGTCAAGCCGCAGCAGCCGAAAAAGCGAAAACAAAGCCCCATGCAAAAAATCGAACACACGCCCGAAAACGCTGCCCCCTCCGCGCCCTGTCGGGTCGCGCAAAAACGCGGTAGCGATGACGCTTTTTCCAAACTGCGCGTCAATCCACCCAGCGGCGGCGGAGAGCAGCTTTACAAAAAAGCTTGAGGTCAAAATATTACGCAAAGCGCAATGCCCCCTTCCTTTATAATACATTTTTTATTTTATATGGTTATAAACAGCCTTCCAAAGCGGCTGCGCCGCGCGTGGATATGCGGCGAAAGCCCGGCGAGCAATTGTCCTACGATATAGTATACCAAATCTGCAAACAATTTGCATAGCCTTTACATCAAAAGATTTTTTATAAATTTAATTTTTGAAAGCGGAAAAATGATAGCAGAAGAAACCGAAAGCGTCAGCACAAAGCGAAGCGCCACAAGCGCAAGCGGCGAGAGGTCAACGGCCACAAACTGCGTACATAAAAGAAGCACCATGACATGAATCCAAAAAACGCCGTAAGAAATTTTTGAAAGAGCACAAACCGCGCGGCAAAGAAGCCCCTTGCCGCGGACATTTTTAAAAGCCTCCTTCGCCGCAACAAAAAGCGCGCTCGAAACCAGAAAGCGCGGCAGCGTGTGCCCGAGGTTAAAAATAAGCTCAACCCCTTCCGCGCTGGAGGCGCTGAGGTTTCCGATTATGCTGATAGCCAGCCCCAGGATGCCGCCGAGATAAAGAAGGCCGCGCGCTCGCCGTCCAAGCTCGGCGCTTGCAAGAATGTAGCCCAGCAGGAAAAAGCCGAGATATCCATCCATAAGCGGCGAGAAAAGAAAGATGTAGACGGGCGTTACAGTGTTTATAAACGGTCGAATCGTGCTCATTGAAATTATCACAAAAAACAAAACCGTAAGCTCTTTTAAAGAAGAGGCGCGAACAATCCGCGCCAAAAACGGAGCGAGCAGATAAATTCCAATTAGCATGTAGATAAACCACATGTGATATTGCGCTCCGTGGTCCAAAATTGCGCCAAAAAGCCGGAGCGGATGCAGGCTGTCACCAAAAAACCATGCGTCAAAGAAAAAATATGCGACATTCCAAAACAAAAGCGGAATCAAAAGCCGCGGAAGCCGGCTTTTGTAAGACGCGCCAATTTCCAAGGTTTTAGAGCTTTTCAAAATCAAAAAACCGCTTATCATCAGAAAAATCGGCACAGCACTTCGCACCAGCGCGTTTGCGAAAATGAAAGAATACCACGAAGTAGAACCATAAATTTCAAGGTTTGTAATATATGGCGACATACAGTGGGACAATATCACAAAGCACATGGCAGAAGTTCGCAGCGCGTCCAGGTAAAAGTGCTGCTGTAAGCCGGTTTTTTGTGCGGTCGGGCGTGTAGCTGCTTCAAGCATGTGCAAGCCTCCTTCATTTTTGTCGGATAAACGAATTTTAACATTATTAAAGCCGCAAGTCAAACCGTGCCAAACGCTTTTGCATCAAAGTGTGTAGAAGAAACGAAGCGAAGGCGGAGAAAATTTGTTTAATTTTTTTGAAAAAAGGTCTTGCGTTTTTAAATCGAAGCCTTATAATAAATACTTGTTTAGTAAACAGAACAAAAAGTTTAGTTATACAAAATTTTGTGGAGGCGTCTTTATAATGGACATCGGCAGTAAGATAAAACACCTGCGAAAACAGAAAGAGCTTACGCTTGAAGAGCTTGCGAGCAGAAGCGAGCTTAGCAAGGGATTTTTGTCCCAGCTTGAGAGGAACCTTGCGTCTCCCTCAATTGCTACGCTTGACGACATTTTAGAAGCGCTCGGCTCTTCGCTTTCTGAATTTTTCAGGGACGAATCGGACGAGCGCTTTATTTTTCGCAAAAGCGACCATTATATAGATGAGCGCGAGGGCTACACCGTGAACTGGATTGTCCCAAACGGGCAGAAAAACGAGATGGAATCGGTGCTTCTCGAAATTCCGGAGGGTGGAAAAAGCTTTGAGATGCCCCCCCACGCCGGAGAGGAATTTATCTATGTTCTGGACGGCGTCGCAACACTTTGCCGCGATGGAAAAAACCACACGGTGAAAAAAGGCGAAACCGTTTACCTGCACGGAAACAGCTTTCACCACATCCAAAACGACAGGAAAAACACAGCAAAAGTGCTGTGGATATCAACGCCGCCGCTTTTTGGCTGCTAGGGGAAAAAACCGCCGCAAGGGTTTTAGAAATAAATTTATTTGCCGCGCCGCGGCAAAAGGGAGGAAATGAGATGGAAGGTAAAAAGCTTATTCAAATCAAAAACATCGTCAAGAGCTTTTCGGATGGTCAAGTTGTGCTGAAAGGGGTATCGCTTGACATTTATGAAAACGAGTTTGTGACGCTTCTGGGTCCCTCGGGCTGCGGAAAAACAACGCTTTTGCGCATTCTCGGCGGCTTTTTAAGCCCGACGGAAGGCACAGTTATCTTTGACGACGAGGATATAACAAACCTACCGCCGTATAAGCGCGAGATAAACACCGTTTTTCAAAAATATGCCCTTTTTCCGCACATGAATGTTTATGACAACATCGCCTTCGGTCTTAAAATAAAAAAAGAGCCGGGCGATGTTATAAAGCAAAAGGTCATGCGAATGCTAAAGCTTGTGAATCTTGAGGACTATGCAAGCCGCGCTGTCACGGAAATGTCCGGCGGTCAGCAGCAGCGCATCGCGATTGCAAGAGCGCTTGTGAACGAGCCAAATGTCCTTCTTCTTGACGAGCCGCTCGGCGCGCTTGACCTCAAGCTTCGCAAGGAAATGCAGCTTGAGCTAAAGCGCATTCAAGAGGAGGTTGGAATAACCTTCATCTTCGTAACCCACGATCAGGAAGAAGCGCTCACAATGTCGAACAAAATCGTAGTAATGCGCGACGGCGAAATCCAACAGGTCGGCTCTCCCACGGACATTTATAACGAGCCGAAAAACGAATTTGTTGCAAACTTCATCGGCGAGACAAACATTGTCGATGGCGTTATGCTGGATGATGAGCTTGTCATGTTTGAGGACAAAAAATTCCAGTGCACCCAAAAGGGCTTTAACAAAAACGAAAAGGTTGACGTTGTTATCCGCCCGGAAGACCTTGCAATTGTTTCAAAAGAACAGGGCAAGCTGAAGGGACAGGTGAAAAGTCAGGTTTTCAAGGGTGTTTACTATGACACCCTGGTTGAAACCCGTGTTGGAACCTCCATCACCGTCAAAATGCGCGTCAGCGAGGACCGACCTGTTGTAAACGACGCGGCAGGCGAAAAAATCTCCGCAAACGCATTTTTCCTCGACGTTTCAGACATCGAAGAACTTGACGACACAGCAATCGTCGCTCTTGCCGCCTGCGAAGCATGGGGCAGCGAGTCGGGCGAGCCGGTTTCGATAAAGGAAATTGAAAACGACATAAAGCCCGAGGAAGGCACCTACAACGTTCGCTTCTCCACCGCCGCCGGAACCTCGATAACCGTAAACGCGATAGTGGTAAACGAAAACCGTGTCGTCAGCAAGGTTTTCCAAGAGGAAATCTATGCCATGCACTTTTTCGTAAAAACCGACGACATTTTGGACTCTCTCGCGCTGGACACCGACCTTAAAACCTGGGCAAACGCCTCGGCATACAGCCTTGAGGACGGCGCAGAGGTCTCTATAACCGAGGTTAAGTATGACTTCGACTGGGAAAACATAAAGCCCGGCGCTTATGACGTAACCTTCTCAACCGAGGGCTATCAGTACCGCGTGTCCACAACAAAGCAGTTTCAGCCGGGAGGTGAGGTCGGGCTTACCTTCGCGCCCGAGGACATCCATGTCATGGAGAAGGAGGGCGCGTACTGATGAAAAAATTTCGCGCCATGACCTATCCCTACATCGCATGGATTGCGGTGATGATTTTAATTCCGATGATACTAATCGTTTTCTACGCCTTCACGGTGGAGGGAAACGAGGTGGCAGCCATAAAATTCAGCTTTGCAAACTTTGCAAGGTTTGTAACCGACAGTGTTTTCGTGCAGGTGCTCGCTCGCTCGCTCTATATCGCGGTTTTTACAACCGCCGTCTGCGTGATAGCTGGCTATCCGATAGCTTATGTAATTTCAAAGCTTCCCTCGCGCCAGAACATAATTTTGATTTTGCTTATCACAATGCCGACATGGATAAACATGCTCGTTCGCACCTACGCATGGATGGGGATTTTGCAGGAGGGCGGCGTGTTCGCGTCTGTCCTCGCCGTTTTCGGGCTATCTGGTGTTCAGCTTCTGCACACGGACTTTGCCGTTATCCTCGGCATGGTTTATAACTTTATCCCGTTTATGATTTTGCAAATTCACGCCTCGCTCACCAAGATGGACGGAAGCCTGTTAGATGCGGCAAGCGACCTTGGCGCAAACGCGCGACTATGCTTCATGCGCGTGACGTTGCCGCTTTCCATTCCGGGTGTAATTTCGGGAATCACGCTGGTGTTTTTGCCGGCAATGTCGTGCTTTTTCATTCCGAGGCTCCTCGGCGGCGGACAGTATGTTTTGATAGGAAACATCATCGAAAACCAGTTTCTCACCTCCGGCGACTGGAACTTTGGAAGCGCAATCTCGCTGATTATGGCGGCGATAATCATGGTTTCCATGTTCCTCACAAACAAAATCGACGTGCGCGTTTCTTCGCAGGGAAAGGAGTGACGAGACATGGAAAAGAGAAGAAAAATCCTCCCAAAGGTCATAATTGCTCTGACGCTCCTGTTTTTCTACCTGCCGATAGCCTATATAATCCTGTTCTCGTTCAATGACTCTCGCTCCCTCACAAGCTTCAGCGGCTTCTCGCTTCGCTGGTATGAAAAAATGTTCGCAGATGCCACAATGATGGAGGCGGTTTTTTACACAATCGTCATCGCGCTAATCGCAACGGCAGTTTCCACAATCGTCGGCACCATCACAGCCATCGGACTTTCAAAATCCAAAAGAGCTGTCCGAAGCCTTGTGGAGCATATAAACAACCTGCCAGTCATGAACCCCGACATTGTCACAGCCATTGGGCTTCTCATGCTCTTTAGCGCCTTTGCGATTAGAAAAGGCTTCATGACAATGCTGCTTGCCCACATCATGTTTTGCATACCCTATGTCATGCTAAGCGTAACGCCAAAGCTGCGAAGCCTCGACCCAAACCTCACAGACGCTGCGATGGACCTTGGCGCAACGCCCTTTCAGGCGCTCTACAAGGTCATTGTGCCGCAGATAAAGCCGGGCGTTATCTCCGGCGCGCTGATTGCCTTCACGATGAGCTTTGATGATTTTATAATCTCCTATTTCGTAACCGGAAACGGAGTTCAAAACATCTCAATTCTCGTCTACACAATGTCAAAGCGCATAAACCCGTCGATAAACGCGCTCTCAACTATTATAATTGTTATTATTACAGTTGCACTGGGAATTGCAAATCTAATTCCGATTATTCGGGAAAAAAAGAAAAGGAAGTAAGAAAGGTATTAATTATGAATGTAACTATTAAACACAAGGCGCGCATTGGAGCAATCATCGCGGCAGTAATGCTGCTGGTCGCAGGTCTATCCGCCTGCGGCGGTTCAAATTCGGAGGCTGCCGAAAAATATGGCTCCACCACGCTAAAGCTCTACACCTGGGGCGAATACCTGGGCGAAAATGTCATAGCAAACTTTGAAGAAGAGTTCGGCGTTCGTGTAATAATCGAATATTTCGACTCAAACGAAATGATGTATACAAAGCTCCTTGCTGGAGACAGCTATGACATTTTGGTTCCAAGCGACTATATGATAGAGCGCCTGATAGCTGCCGATATGCTGGCAGAGCTTGACCACGAGCTTTTGCCCGACCTGAATAACCTTGCCGAGCAGGTTCAGAATCTTGAGTATGACCCCGAAAACACCTATTCCGTGCCATATTTCTGGGGCAGCGTCGGCATTGTTTATAACCACGAAAATGTAGACCCCGAGCTTATTGAGGAAGAGGGCTTCTGGATTTTTAGAAACACCGACTATTCCGGGCGAATCTACTATTACGACTCTGAGCGCGATGCGTTCATGGCAGCGCTCAAAGCCCTCGGCTATTCGATGAACACGGACAATGAGGACGAAATCATGCAGGCATATGAATGGCTCTCTGCGATGAACGCCGAAATGGCGCCCATCTACGTTACAGACGAGGTTATAGACGGCATGATAAGCGGATATAAAGACATTGCCATCGTCTATTCCGGCGATGCAACCGTGATTTTGGATGAAAACGAGGACATGAGCTTCTTCATGCCTAGCGAGGGAACAAATATCTGGTCGGACGCGATGGTAATTCCGGCAAACGCAGAAAACCCACTTTTGGCTCATGAGTTTATAAACTATATGCTAAGCTATGAAGCGGCATATGACAACTCCATCACCGTCGGCTACACCTCAAACAACGCCGAGGTTTTGATGGAGATGAGCACCGACGAGGAGCTGTACGGCGAAAACAACGCGTATCTGCCCCGAAGCGACTATGAGCTTGACGAATTTTTCCGCGACAACCTTACCCTTCAAAAAAGACTCAGCGAGCTTTGGATAAGGATTAAAGCCCAGTAAAAAAACAAGCCCCTTTCCCTGCGCTTCGGCACAGGGGAAGGGGCTTTGGCATATATTTGGGTATCCCACAAAATGAAAGGGAGGCATACTCTATGGGATTTTTATGGGCGCTCTTGCTTTTCGGCAACTGCGGCTGCGGAAATAGAAGCGCTTGCAGGCGAGAAAACATCTGTGAGAGAAGACGCACAAATTGCAGCGCTTGCAGGCGCTAAGCTTGCCGAATAAATTGTATTAAAGTCCTCTGCGCCAAGAAAGCAGAGGACTTTTTGTGCGATACATATATAATGAAAAAATTCAGCGCCGCCCCGGGCAGAGCTTGTCTGTGCATCTGCGGCAGGAGAGCGCCTCGTTGCTCCCCTCCCAAAACCTTTCCGGATGCCGAAAAAAGGCTCGCTCCCAAACCGCAAAAATCAAAAGCGCCACAAAGCACAGCGACCATGTGTAAAAACCGGGAATGAAAAAAAGTGGCGCAAACATCATAAGATGGTCCCAGTTAAAAATGCGGCAGGTGGCACAGCAGCGCGTTTTCAAAAACAAAACACGAAACGGACACCAATACAAAACGCAAATCACGTCCGAAACATAAAAAAACACCACGAAAAGAAGCATAAGCCGCCGGTCCACAATGCCGGCGAAATACACGCACGCAAGCGCTGCCACAATGCAGAGCCAAAAAGCGCCCGAGAGAGCCGCGCCGCGCCGGCTGCTTTTCAAAAATTCCTCCATGCCTCGCAAATTTGTGCTCTCGCCGCGAGGCTTAAAGGCATATTTCAAAAACTTTTGCGAGCCAATCGGAAAAAGCCCGCGCCCCGGAACAAGCTGACTCACCATCTCAAACATCCAGACAAACCACATAAAATGAAAAAACGAAAAGCTCTTAAAAAAGTTAAAGCCGAGCATCACATCAAATTGTTCCGGAATGTTAAAAAGAACAAAAACACTTGCCGCAAGGGTCAATATGCGAAAAACAAGGCGCACTTGATATAAAGCTCTGAAATTTGATAATTTTTTTTGCCGCAAAAAAACTCAACTCCAATTTAAAGTTTGCTCTAAAAATTATAAACTGAAAAAATTTTGCCTTCAATAGCCAAGCGCTGTATTTAACGAGAACTTAACGGAAACAGGCAGTATCTTAACACGCAGAAAAACTGCGAGAAATTTATATAAGCTTATTAAAAATTGTTATTATTAATAATTTGTTAAAAACTATTGACAAAAACGATAAAAAGTTATATCTTCTAGGAGTGGGAATTGATACAATTTCAACAAGAACATTCACAAATTAGGGAGGAAAAATTGAAAATGAAAAAGAAGCTTTCCATGATTCTTGCAATTGCTTTGGTGCTTTCGCTTTGCGTTGGGCTTGCCGCCTGCGGAGGAACGAGCACCGACCCCTCGGCCCAAGGCTCAGGCGACGCCGCAGGAGCGGAAGAATACGGATACTACGAATTCACCCTCTCCATGCATGACCCCGTAACAACTCCCAACGCTGTCTATTTTCAGCAGTGGGCAGACGCAATCTTTGAAGCGACCGACGGACATGTAAAAATCACAATTTTCGGAAGCTCCACCCTTTCCGCCCCGACAGATGTTGCGGACAATGTTAAAGCCGGCGCCTGCGACATCGGCTGGCTCTTCACCGCTTACTACGCAGGTCAGTTTCCTCTGACAGATGTTATAAACCTCCCGATGCAGGGCTTTGGCGACCCCCTTGTCAGCACAGAGGTTTTGTGGAGCCTGTATAACGAATATGACGAAGTGAAGGCAGAATGGGACGACTTCAAGCTTCTCTTCCTCTATGGAAACCCCGGCATGATTTTTGCAAGCGCAAACGAGCCCATCCAGAGCATTGCGGACATTCAGGGGATGCAGCTTCGCTGCCCTGCCGGCGCGATAACCGAGGTTTTGACAGCTTGGGGAGCAAGCCCCATCACAATGCCTCCCCCCGACATCTATCAGGCAATTGAAAAGAACAACATCCAGGGCTACATCTTTGAGCCCGCCGGAATCACAAACTTCAGCCTTCAGGACGTCACAAAATATTACACCGATCTTCCCATGTACAACGGACCCTTCGGTCTTGTCATGAACATGGACCAGTGGAACAGCCTTCCCCAGGCATATAAAGACATCATTGACGAGCTCTCCGGTTATGAAGGCTCTATCGGCGCGGCGGAGTGCTTTGCAGACGCTGTTTCCGTCGCTCGCGATGTTATCACAGCGTCAGGCGGCGAATTTGTAACCGTTTCCAACGAAGCCATCGAGGAGTTTCGCGTTGAGGCAGATAAATATGCCGAAGCATGGGCAGCAAACCTCACCGGCGTTGACGGCATCGAATTTCTCGCAAAGGCAAAATCCTTCGTACAGTAATTTTATAGTCAGGAAAGATACCGGGGCATAAAAACCCCCACGCGCCAGCCTTCCCACCGCAGCCAAAAAACATGCGGTGGGAAGCGCTGTTATATTAAACAAAAATAGATATGGCACATTCCCTTTTTTGAAAGGAGCAAAATATATATGTCCAGCTTGACAATAGGCATTATCGGAGTGGTCGCGTTTCTTGTGATGATTTTCCTTGGTATGAACATTGGTCTTGCGCTGCTTCTCGTCGGCTTTGGCGGTTATGCCGCCGTTGTAAACCCCACAGCAGCCTTTGCCCAGCTTCGCACAGACCCGGCGACACAAGCGAGCACATATTCCTTTATCGTCGTTCCTCTTTTCATCCTTATGGGCAACTTTGCCTATCATGCGGGGCTCTCCAGTGGGCTTTACGAATGCTCAAACAAGTGGCTCTCCCGGCTTCCCGGCTCGCTCTCCTGCGCAACTGTTGCGGCATGTGCGGGCTTTGGCGCCATCTGCGGCTCCTGCGCGGCAACCTGCGCAACTATGGGAACAATTTCCCTTCCCGAAATGCGCAAATATGGCTATGACGACAGGCTTTCCACAGGCTCTGTCGCAATGGGCGGAACCTTGGGAATTCTCATTCCGCCGTCAACACCCATGATAATCTATGCAATCATGGCAGAGTGTTCGATAGGCAAGCTTTTTATGGCGGGCATCATACCCGGAATCATAATGGCAATTCTCTGCATCATGACCATAGTTCTTCTGGTTAAGCTAAACCCGTCCCTCGCGCCAAAAGGCAAAAGCTACCCGTGGAGAGAGCGCTTCCTCGCCCTTCGTGGGCTTATCGGCGTTATAATCCTGTTTGGCGTTGTCCTCGGCGGCATGTTCACGGGGTGGTTTTCAATAAACCAGGCGGCAGCGGTTGGTGCGTTTCTTGCCTTCGTGCTTATGGTTATAAACATGGCAAGAAGAAGCGAGCTTGACCTTAAAGAATTCATGAGAAGGTTCAAGGCTGCCATGTGGGACTCTATCACCACCTTTGCGATGACCTTTCTTATCATCATCGGCGCCAGCCTTTTTTGCAGGTTCCTCACAATTTCCCAGCTTCCGATGACAATTTCAAACTACATCGGCGGTCTGGACGTTTCGAGATATGTCATTTTGGCGCTTATGCTGATAGTGTATATATTCCTCGGCATGATTATGGACGAGATGCCGATGATTATGCTCACAGTTCCCATCTTCTTGCCCATCATCTTAAATCTCGGCTTTGATGTTATCTGGTTTGGCGTTTTCATCATCCTCGTCATGGAAATCGGCGCGATAGCTCCGCCGGTCGGGCTAAACTGCTTCATAATACAAGGTGTTGCCAAGGACATACCGCTTGCAACGATTTACAGAGGCATTCTCCCGTTTGTCGGCACGATTATCGTCGGAATCATAATCTTTACGGCTTTTCCGCAGCTTGTGCTCGTTTTGCCGGAAATGATGTATGGGGGGTAATGTGAAAATGCTTGATAACTTTAAAAAAATCGGAGATTATGTCGGCAAGTTTACAAAGGCAATCTGTTGGGTCAGCTTCGTGGGACTCATAGTTTTAATTTTGCTCAACGTGGCAGATGTTGCACTTGCAAAAATTGCCAACAAGCCAATTCTCGGCGCGTATGAAATCACGCAAAGGGTCCTGCTGGTAACGGTTTTTGCCTCGTTTGCCTACGCGCAAACGACAAGAGCCCACATAAACATGACAATCCTTATTGCCGTTTTCCCTCGCGCGCTTCGCTTTTTCTGCTACACGCTCATGAGCCTTTTGTCCATTGTCGCAGCAGGTGCTCTGGCTTATGCGGCATATGCCCAGGGCGGTGTTTCCCTCTCCTCCGGAACGGCCACAGAGGTTTTGTATATTCCGCTCTATCCCTTCTTTTATATTCAGGCGCTTGCCATGCTCGCATTTGCTGTCGCGCTTTTATATGATTTTGTGGGAAGCGCAATTGCGATTTTCAGAAAGGACTTTGCCGAATATCTCATGACCCAGTGGACGGATTAAGGGCAAACCCGATAAACCCAAGCCGTTAATTGACCCCACCGCAGGAGAACTCCTGCGATGGGGTTTTGCCCCGGCTTAAATCATTAAGCAAAAAAATCAAAAGACAAAAAGCCCCCCGACAAGGCACCTGCCTTGTTGGGGGGTTAGTATATGCAGAGCAAATTTCAAGAAAAAAGAGCAGCCTCAAGCCTTTGGCGCACTGCCAAAATGAATTCCCCAGTGGAAACGCAGCGCCCACCCTCGCCTTCGTCAATTGTGGACAAATCGCCTGTCATGATGCCCTCCTCCAAAGCTTCAAGACATGCGGCTTCAAGCTTTTTTGCAAAATTCGAAAGGGCAAAATTTCCATCAAGCTCGCCGCGCTTTGCAAGCGCGCCGGACCAGGCAAAGATTGTGGCAACCGGGTTTGTGGAGGTCGCCTCGCCCTTTAAATGCCGATAATAATGGCGCGTAACCGTGCCGTGGGCAGCTTCAAATTCAAAATTGCTGTCCGGCGAAACAAGCACGCTCGTCATCATCGCAAGCGAGCCGAAGGCAGAGGAGATCATGTCGCTCATCACATCGCCGTCATAATTTTTAAGCGCCCACAAAAAACCGCCGCGCGAGCGCATAACCCTTGAAACGGCATCGTCAATAAGCGTGTAAAAATATTCGATTTTGGCAGCTTCAAATTTGCTTTTATATTCTGCGTCGAAAATGCGCTGGAAAATCAGCTTAAAGGTTTGGTCATATTGCTTTGAAATGGTGTCCTTTGTGCAAAACCACAAATCCTGCCGAATAAAAAGCGCATATTCAAAGGAAGAACGCGCAAACGCCTCGATAGACACATCCGTGTTGAAGATGCCCTGCAAAACGCCGGGACCTTCAAAATCGCAAATGGTCGCACTCTCGCTCTCGCCGCCATCGGCCGTGAACAAAAGCTCGGCGCGTCCGGGGCGCAAAATGCGCTGCTCTGTCGCCTTGTAAATGTCGCCAAAGGCGTGGCGCGCAACGGTTATGGGAGCTTTCCAGTTTTTCACGCAGGGGCTTATGCGCCCACACATGATGGGGGTGCGAAAAACCGTTCCGTCAAGCTCGGCGCGGATTGTGGCATTTGGGCTTTTCCACATCTGCTTTAGGCCATATTCCTCAACACGCTGTGCGTTTGGCGTTATGGTGGCGCATTTAACGCCGATGCGGTGTGCTTTAATTGCAAGCGCTGCCGCAAGGGTGACAGAATCGTCCGTTTTGTCGCGGTTTTCAAGACCCAGGTCGTAGTATTCGGTGTTTAAATCCACAAATGGGCAGAGAAGCTCCTGCTTTATCAGGCTCCAGATGATTCGGGTCATCTCATCGCCGTCCATCTCGACGATGGGCTTCATTTTAATTTTGTTCATCTTAGTCGTCCCTTCTGCGCGGCATACCAGTTCATAAGGCAGCCGTCAAGGATAATTTCCCTCTCGCGCTCGGTTAGCGGCGGAAGATGCAGCAAAATGTCCGAAACCACGCCGTTTTTAACTGCCCTCGCGGAAATTTCACAAAGCCCCTCTGAAACAGCGCGGCGCACATTTGGAACATAGATAAAGTCGCCCGGCTCAAACGGAAAATCCGCGCCCTCATCGAGATTAAAGGGCAAAATTCCCCAGTTTATGCAGTTTGAGCGATAGCGCTTTGTGGCATATTCATAGCAAATGTTCGCGCAGCCGCCCAAAACACGCTGGCAGCTCGCTGCCTGCTCGCGTGCCGAGCCATCGCCGGGTCTGTTTGCAAAAATTGCCGAGCCTATGGAGCAGGAGGAAAGCGCCGCGTCATCGTTTCCGAGAGCCGCCCAAATCCTTTTGATTTCACCATCGGCAGCTCCGGCAGCGCGAGCAGCTTCTGCCGCGCGGATTTTTTCGGCTCTGCCGACATATTCGGGGTCGCGCCGCGACAGAGTGAAGCTCGCAAGCTTCAACGGGTTTGAGCGATAGCTCGAGGTGTCGCCGGAGGGGATAAGCTCATCCGTCGTCGTGACAGCGTCGCGAATTACGCTCGCTAGATTTATCAAAAGATTGTCAGCCAGCGGCGGAATGCTCGGCCATTCGGTTATATTAGGACCAAGGCGAAGCTCGGCGCCGGGGTCGGCGCTGCCAAATCCCTGATAAACACGCTTTTTATACGCGGCATTGTCATAATGCCGCTCGCCCTGCGACGGCGCCCTATAGTCGATATCTGCGGCGCTTGTGAGAATTCCGCCGCGCGCGGCGCTTGCCGCGATGCTTCGCGCGTCCATAAGCGCGGCGGCGGCGAGCTGACCGTCTGCCGGCTTTGAGCCTTCGCGGTTTGGGAAGTTTCGCGTTGCATGGCGTATTGAAAAGGCGTTGTTTGCCGGAACATCCCCCGCGCCAAAGCAGGGACCGCAGAAGCAGGGCTTGAAAATTGCGCCTTGCGCGGTGAGCCGCTCGGTGATTTTCGCGCTCATAAGCTCCATAGAAACCGGAACAGAGGCAGGATAAACATTAAGCGAAAAATATCCATCAGCGCAGCCTGCTCCGTCCAAAATCGCGAGAGCTTCAGAAATGTTGTCATAAAGACCACCAGCGCAGCCTGCGATAATGCCCTGATCGGTCATGAATTTTCCGCCCTGAAGCTTTGACGTGAGGTTAAGAGAAGCCTTGCCGCCAAAGGTTTCAAAAGCTTCTCGCTCAATGCCGCGGAGAATGTCCGCGGCGTTTGTGGAAAATTCGCGGATTGTATAAGCGTTTGAGGGATGGAAGGGAAGTGCAATCATCGGCTCAATAAGGCTCAAATCAAGCTCGATAATGCCGTCATAAAACGCGCCGTCCCCCGGTGCGAGCGGCGCAAAGTCCGCCGCGCGGTTATGCACCCGGTAAAATTTCGAAACTGTCTCGTCCGTTTCCCATATGGAGGAAAGACATGCCATCTCCGTGGTCATAACGTCAATTCCGATGCGAAAATCCATTGGGAGGCTTTTTATGCCGGGTCCTGCAAACTCCATGATTTTGTTCTGCACAAAGCCGTTTTCATAAACCGCGCCGCACAGCGCGATTGCGACATCATGCGGACCCACGCCGTGGCGCGGCGCGCCCGTCACATAAACCAAAACCGTTTGCGGCATGAAAACGTCATAGGTGTCCCCCAAAAGCTGCTTCACAAGCTCCGGACCGCCCTCGCCGATGCCCATGCAGCCGAGCGCGCCATAGCGCGTGTGGCTGTCAGAGCCTAAAATCATTTTGCCGCAGCCTGCCATCTCTTCGCGCGCGAACTGATGCAAAACTGCCATGCTCGGCGGTACGAAAATGCCGCCATAGCGCCTTGCGGCAGAAAGCCCAAAGGCGTGGTCGTCGGCATTTATCGTGCCGCCGACGGAGCAAAGGCTGTTGTGACAGTTTGTCATGGCATAGGGTACGGGAAAATGGTCCAGTCCGCTTGCCTTGGCGGTTTGAATTATGCCGACATAGGTTATGTCGTGCGAAATGAGACTGTCAAAACGCAGGCGGAGATTTTTGCCGCCCTGCGCCTCGTTGTGCGCCTGCAAAATCGCGTTTGACATGGTTTTGCTTCGCGCGGCATGGGTGGGAACGCTTGCCGCGGCAGTCCATTTTCCGCCGGAGTAAAAACCGCCGTTTTTGTGTAATGACAACATTTCAGCTCACCTCGTATGATTTTTATGATAGATTTAAAGTATATCACAAATATTAAAGATATCAAGAGCTTAGAAGCAGAATTTGGGATTTTAATAAAAAAATATTGCATTTAATGCAGAAAAAATGTAGAGTTACAGTACAATGGCGAGCAAAAATTGCAAGTTTTGAATTTTAAAACTTGCAATTTGCTTTGCCTTGGGCTATAATCATGTAAAATATGCTGTGAAAGGCGGTAAAAAGCTTTGGAGATGGAAAATTACAGCAGTCTCGGGCAGTATTCGCAAAAGCTTTGCGAGCAGATGCGCCATGAATATGCGATAGAGAGTAAATATTACAGCGAAAGCGTAAAGCGCGGTCTTAGAAATTCAGATGGCACAGGCGTTATCGCCGGTGTGTCGCGCATTGGCAGCGTTCACGGCTATCACATGGAGGACGGGCTTAAAATCGCCCAGCCCGGACATCTCTATTACAGAGGCTTTGACATTGAGCAAATCGTCTCTGCCCATCGCCGCCGCGGAAGCTTTGGCTATGAGGAGGTTGCCTATCTTCTCCTGTGCGGCAGCCTGCCAAACATGGAGCAGATGGAAACCTTCACAGCCGCGCTCGCGCAGGCAAAGGCGCTTCCTGCCGGCTTTTTCGAGTCGGAGATATTTAAATCCCCACAAAGTCAAATGGGAACAGATATCATGAACACGCTCCAGCGCTGCGTTTTGGCGCTTTATAATTATGACGGCGACCCGGACAGCGTGGAAGCTGAAAATGTTCTGCTCCAGTCTATGGCGCTCATTGCGCGGCTTCCGACCATTGTTGCCCATTCCTACGCGATGAAGCGCCACCACTATGACAACGAGTCGCTCTATATCCACAATGTAAAAGGCCGCCTTTCCGCTGCCGAAAATTTTTTGCGCCTTATCCGCCGCGACAAGGCATATACGGACAGGCAGGCAAAGCTTTTGGACGCGCTTCTGATGCTCCACGCGGAGCATTCGGGCGGCAACAACTCCGCCTTCACCTGCCGCTGTGTTTCCTCCACAGGGTCGGACACCTACAGCGCAATTGCCGCGGCAATCGGCTCGCTCAAGGGTCCGCTGCACGGCGGCGCGAACGCCGCTGTCATGAACATGATTTCCGATATCAGGGAAAATGTCAAAAACCCGTGCGATGATGACGAGGTCGGGGCATATCTCGACAAAATCCTGCAAAAAAAGGCAAATGACAGCACGGGCGTTATCTATGGTCTGGGGCACGCGGTTTATACAATCAGCGACCCTCGCGCCCGGCTTATAAAGGACTTTATCGAGTCCCTGTGCGAGGAGAGCGGCACAAGCGAGGAATATGAAATTGCAAAACGTGTTGAGCGCCTTGGAATTCCAAGGCTTATGCAGCACAAAAATAAAACCGTTCCCGTCTGTGCAAACCTAGACCTTTATTCCGGCATTGTCTATAGCATGCTGGACATTCCGAGAGAGCTGTATACACCGATTTTTGCCTCCGCACGCATCGCGGGCTGGTGTGCCCACCGACTTGAGGAGCTTATGACAGGCGGCAAAATCATGCGCCCCGCCTATCGCATCGCGATTGCGCGCCGCCAATACACAGCGATCGAGGAGCGGTAAGAAAACGGGAAAAAAGCAGGACACTTCAACCAAAGTGTCCTGCTTCTTTTTGTGCATGATGATGGGCGTTGATTTTTTTATAATGCTTCTCTTGTTTTCTTCGGAAGCTTTGAAGCGACAAGGTCATAAGATTTCCGAATCGCTGTCAGAAGCGCCTTCTCGCCCCACTGCTCCTTCTCCAGCAAAATAGAGTTCCAGTGGTCCTTGTTCATATAATATCCGGGCACTATCCAGGGAAATGTTGCTCGCAGGATAAAGTTGCCCTCGGGGCTGTCCTTCACGGTTAAAATATCGTTGCCTTCTTTGTCCGTGCCTAAAAAGGAAAACATTTTGCCGGCAACATCCATCCGCTCGCAGCCCCATTCGGGGTGGTAATAGAAAGTTGCACCAGGCAAGGTCTTGATTTCCTTTTCAATTGCCGCTTTAAGCGCTGCTTTTTCCATTAATTCATCCTGTGCCTTTTGTTTATTTTGTGAAGCCTTGTGCTACGAAAAAAATCCTGCTGTTTTAAAAATTCAGTCCTTAAAATTCCACCAGTGCTGCTTGTCCGGCGGCAAAACGCCATCATTGTCGGCATAGCAAACGGCAAGGCGATAGATATAAAGCGCACACCTGTTTATCTGCTCGCCCTGCGCCAGACAGTCCTGCAAATAAACCATCTGTGGGTCCTGACCCTTGAGCGACTCGATGTCGGGAAAGCCGGCATTTGCAAGATATTGCGCCGTAATTTTGCCGATGTAGGGAATTTTTGTTAGGTCTGAGTTCATGATTTTTTAGCTCTCCTTGTGTTCTGTAAAGATCAGCACATAGCCGTCTGGGTCGGCAATCGCAAACTCGCGCGCGCCGTAAAACGAGGTGTGCATTTCGGTGTTTATGGGGTGTACTGCCCTAATCTGCGCATAAAGCTCGTCAAAATTATCTACAGCAATGTAAAGGCTGACAGAGGGGCAAACATGTTCGGCTTTTAACACAGGATATTCCTCGATAAAATTCTCGCGCTCCTGCATCATCAGCGAAAGACCATCGCGAACCAAAATGGCAAACTGCAAGCCGCCGTTTTTGCCGGGAACCGAAACCGCAACAGAAAAGCCGAGAATGTCCTGATAAAATGCCGCCGCGCGAGAAACGTTTTCAACCATAAGGTTTGTTGTCATGCTTTTGTACATAATTTAAGCCTCCATTTTTTAATGTGTCTTCATTTTACACAGCAAGGGAGAGCTTGTATTGTAAATTCACGTCAGTCGCGGCAGCGCCGCAAAAGCTCCAGCGGTGTGATGCCGAGGTTTCGCTTGAAATTGTTTATAAAATGCGGCTGGTCATAATAATTCACAGCGCTCAAAATGTCGAAGGGCGAGGCAGTCGGAGCGGTGAGAATTTCAAGGCATTTTTGAAACCGCACGATGGATAGCGCAAGCTTTGGAGATATGCCAAAGTGCTTTGCAAAAAGCCGCTGACATTTCCGTGGGCTAAAGTCGAGCGCCCGGCAAAGCTCGCCAACATCCGCCGGAGGATTTTTGTAAAGCGAGCTAAAGAGCATGGTGAACATGTCCGGCGTTTTGTCCTGGGTTTTTCGGGTGATAAAATTCTCGAAATATTCCTTTGCCTTGGCAAAGGGCAGGGCGAAAAAATGCGCCGTGTCAAAATCGTCAAAAATCGCGTCTATCGGCAGAAAATTGTCCATCGCCGTGGCGGCGGAAAGCCCTGTGAGCTGGAAAAACGCGCCGGGCATCATCCGCGCGCCGAAAAACCGCGCCGGAAAATTAAGCTCAAAATCAAACTGCGTCTGGCTCATGCCGCAAAAGCCGACAGTGCGCTCGTCAAAGCTTACAACAAGGTCGACGCAGGCGTCCGCAGCGATTATGTTGGAGACCGAAGCGCAAAGCGCCTCGCGCGGCAGCATCTCCCAAAAACAGATGACAAAGCCGCCGCAGGAGGGCGCCGGCTGCTCTGTGTAAATCACGGCTTGTGAAAATTTCCTGTCTAAAACATAGGGAATTTGAATCGGGTAGTACATCAAAAAACTCCTTAAACCGAAGCCGCCAACAAAAAATCCGAGCCCATCTTCTTAAAAATGGAAGATATGGTTCGGATTTTTCAAAATGGTGCGGATAACCATACAGCACCTTTTAGGTAAATACAGTATAATCAATAGTTTGATGGCTGTCAAGTAACAGTATTTTACAGCAGTTACCCTAATTTAATCGCCTCCAATGCTCTAGTTTTACCAACTAGAGCATTTTTTTATGCCCAAAATGAAAGGAGCGCAGCAGATGAAAAATAACATAATTTCGATTGAGGAGCATTTACCGCGCAAGAGAAGCGACCGAAAAATTGTGGGGCATGAGCATATGGACATTGCCCGATTTATAGAATCGGTGCAGCACATGATAGTTTTTGACGTTCTCAAGGAGGAGTGTCCTGTTGGGGCGCGCGGTGAACAGGTGCGGCTTTATTTGAGCGATATCGGCTATAAAGCGGCGCTAAAGGCACAGGCGCGAATGGAAATGAAAATTATAGCCCATGCGCTTGTTGAGCATGGCGAAATATATTTAGTGTTTGAAGAGAAAGGAGCAATCATCCATGCCAAAGAGTGAGAAAGTAAGCGAGGCGCTTGACAAACCTACAATTGAAGCCCTGCAACGTCATTTTGAGGAAATAAACAAAGATTTTTTAAGCCCAAAACCGCCGCGCAAACAAAAAACCGAAAAAAAGCAAGACGAGAGGAGCAAATAACATGAGCAAAATATCCTTTGATTACTACTACGAGCGAGAGAGCAGCCAGTATAACTATTACCAAATTCCGCAGGTGCTAATAAAAGACCCGTGCTTCAAGCCTTTGTCCTTGGGCGCGAAGCTGCTGTACAGCATCATGCTAAACCGCATGTATCTGTCGCGCAAAAACCATTGGCTCGATGATGACGGAAAGGTTTTTATCTACTTTTCGCTCGCGGAAATTAGGCAGGAGCTTAATGTTTGCAAGGAAACGGCAGTGAAGTTTCTTGCCGAGCTTGACGGCGCTAAAGGCATCGGACTGATTGAGCGTGTCCGGCAGGGGCAGGGCAAGCCCGACAAAATCTACATAAAGAACTTTGCGAGGATAACAGCCGAGCCGGAGGAAGATGCGCCAGAAGAGGATTTTGAGGACTTTTCGGAAGAATTTGAAGCCGAGGAGGATTCAGAGGTCGGAAATTCCGACTTTAAGAAGTCTGAAAATGACATCACCCCGGAAGAAAAACCAGACCACACTTTTAATCATGTTCACAGTTTTGGAAAAGCGGAAAAACTCACCTCCGACAGTCACGAACACCGACCGCAAGAGGTCGGAGAAACCGACTTTCAGAAGTCGGGAAACCCGACCTCTAAAGGTCAGAAAACCCGACTTCAAGATGTCGGAAAAACCGACCTCCCATTAGATAGTATTAGTAAGCCTTACGGAGAAACCCTTACGGAGAAATCTAATCTTATCAATCTTATCAATTCCCCCGGTAGTCCACCGCACCCGGCGGTTAGCGCCGGGATGATGGATAAGATGCGAAGCGATGTAAGAGCGCAGA
>JGI994J12354_10000406_pt1 | contig 42571 bp, 48 predicted proteins | sample IntmicLarv3ML3BL_FD_12354 | JGI IMG/M metagenome (IMG submission 12354) | reverse complement strand
ACAACAAGTTGCTGACGATTCATATTCAAAACTGCGTATAGGTCTGTAAACGAGCGATGAAGAATAATATAACTGTGCTGACCATAATAAAGTACAGGAATGCCAATTTCATAAGCACTTAATCGCTTATCAACAATTACATTTGTGCTAAATGACTCTCTGGCAAGGATATTAGAATATGCATCGCTTTCTTGAAGCCTTTCCCAAACCAAAATATCTGCATGAGCCTCTTCTAAATTTATTGGATGCCCATAACTGTACATTGCAATCAACTCACCATCACCATTTATGAGAAGCATTTTTCCATAGATTGCTTTGCTGAGATATGGGATCAGGCTATCATTATATGCGAGATCTTCTGTTTTAAGATCTTCCATAATAGGATCAAGTTGTTCCTGCACTTCTTGGATAGTGGCGTTTGCATAATTCACCTCAAGGACAAATATCTGAATTAACCACATAAAAGAAATCGTGAGAAGCACTAATATCATCATGATTCCCCATAGCCTGAGAACCATCTTAGATTTTAAAAATGGTGGTTTAATTTTATTCTGTGTATTCAAATTTATAGCCAACCCCCCAAACAGTCTGTATTACTTTGCGATAAGAACCCAAATGATCACGGAGAGATTTTATATGCGTATCCACTGTGCGAACATCGCCATAATAATCATAACCCCAAACTTTTTCAAGAAGCTGATTACGAGTGAGTACAATATGTTCGTTTTGTGCAAGTTTTAGAAGCAGATCAAATTCTTTTGGCGATAAACTCAGAATCTCCTTTGAGAGAGTAACTTTTCTTGCGTCCGGAACTATACATAATTCTCCAAACACAAGAGTATCGCTTTGTTTTCCTTTGGCACGCCTTAACACAGCACTTACTCTTGCCATTAATTCTTTTGGGCTAAATGGTTTTGAAACATAATCATCCGCACCCAGATTGAATCCCAAAAGTTTATCATATTCTTCGCTTCTAGCTGTGAGCATAATAACAGGGACTTGACTTGCTTTTCGTATTTCAGCCAGTGTCTCAAATCCATCTATGCCGGGCATCATTATATCCAATATTAAAATATCAAAATCTGTAGCATGAAGAATTTCCAGAGCTTGTTGTGCATTGCTGGCTTCTACACACTGGAAACCTTCCAAATCTGCATAAGTCAAAACAAGTTTTCGCAAATGTAAATCATCATCTATTATAAGCATTCGTGCCATAAAGTCCTCTCCTTTCATAGATATCATAGCATTTATATTAATGTTTTTATAGCTATTATTTCAAAATCATTTCCCGAAAAAAAGATTATTTCGGGGAATAACAAGTGTTATTGATTAAGTCAAGGCATAAGCATTACATTTGCTTTAGAAATATGATGCTTATTTATGAGGGGAAGGATATAAGCCTTGAGTTAAAGATTATAAATTTTATTTGTGAGAAAATTGTGTGGAAGATGTGAGAAAAGCAAAATTTTTTTGTATAAGATGAACGTCTAATGGTTCTTTTTTCTCATCACAAAATCCTGCTTCTTTTCTCACAAATTCATCACATAATAAAATTATTATCGTGACACCGGTAATATCTGCAATAGAGTGCACTTGGAAACTATTTTTCAACAAGAAAACTATGTAAGGCTTGTAATCACTATAATATATTTCCTCATGTACTCAACTAAAGAAAGGTTGGTTTTCTAAATGAAACATAAAACAAGTATGCTTGTTTCTCTCATGATGTCCATTGCTTTCGTATTGTCTGCTTGCGAAACAGTTAGTAATAATGCAAATACGACAAATTCGGCATCTGACACACCTCAAACTGAGGCGGAATCAAACAACGCAACTGAAACCGAAAGGACAGACCAAAACGAAAACAAAACTCAGCAACTGAAAATGACATTGGACGGAAACGAAGTGGTTACTGCTACTTTTGTTGAAGGTGCTGCTACAGAAGAATTTATTGCACAACTTCCTTTCACCGTTACAATGTCAGAGCATATGAATCGTCAAAAAGAAATATATCTTCCGTTTTCACTGACAGAAGAAAATTTACAAAAAACGGTGTATGAATATGAAATCGGAGATATTGTTTATTGGCATCTGGGGCCAACAATGGGGATTTTCCATGACCATGACGGGCGTAGTATCAGTGCGGGAATTGAGATTCTTGCAAGGCTTGATGTCGGAGGTGTTGAAGTTTTTGCATCTTATCCAGGAGATGTGGAGGTAACATTTGAACTTGAAACAAACAGCGATAATTCTCCATCTAACAATGGAGAGCCACAAGGTGAACGGCAACTAAATATCACGCTTGATGGAACACAAACACTTACCGCTACGCTAATTGACAGTCCGGCAGTAGAAGAATTCCTCACACAGTTACCAATAACCTTAAACATGACTGACTATATAAATCGTGAGAAACACGCACCACTTTCTTTCTCTATTAGCGAAGAAAATCTACAAAACATCCAAAAGGACTATGAAATCGGCGACATAATTTATTATCCTCCGGGTCCTACATTTGCTATGTACTATGCACACGACGGCAATATTATCAGTGCAGGATTTGAACTTATTGCAAGACTGGATCAGGAAAGCATTGATATACTTGCTACCTATCCAAATGCCGTAGAGGTAACTATTGAATTAGGAGATTAACAAGGAGGATTTTTCAAATGAAATATAACGCAAATATTTTACTTCTGTTGCTGTTTACAACTTTTGTACTGTCCGCCTGTGGAGTCGTTAATAATACAGGCTCAATGGATACGATATCCGGCTTATCTCAAACTGAAACAAGAGTAACATTTTCAAACAGAGCAACAGCTATTATTGAAAATAAAAATGAACCCCAATATTTAAAAATGACATTAGATGAAAATGAAGTAATCATAGCAACGTTAATCGAAAGTCCTGCTACGGAAGAATTTCTCAAACAACTTCCGTTCACCATTACCATGGTAGAACATAGAGAATGTCAAAAAGATGGATACCTCCCATTTTCACTGACAGAAGAAAATTTACAAAACACGGTGTATGAGTACGAAGTCGGAGATATTGTCTATTGGCATCCCAGTTTTAATATAGGAATTTTCCATGGTCATGATGGACAAGGTATCAGTGAGGGAATTGAAGTTCTCGCAAAACTTGATGCTAAGGGCATTGAAACGTTTGCATCTTACCCTGAGAATGTAGATGTAACATTTGAACTCGAAACAGGTGAGCGCAGTTCCTCATTTTGCAGTACATATACACAAGATGAAGGGCAACTAAATATCCCATTAAATGAAAGACAGTTTACAGTTGTTAATCGAAAATACTGCAGCAGAAAAATTTCTCGTTAAAATTTTTGAAATAAGTATTACTTGCTAGTATTAGCACAGTGCTATACACTGCTACATAGTGCATATATAAGAAAGTTTTGTGAGTGCAAATTCAAATTCCAAATAAACAAAAATTAAAGCACAAGGAAAATTTTGCAAGTTGTAAGTGAAAATAGAAAAGGCGGTGAAGTTTTGCATAATCATCAATTAGAAACTTTTATTCAAGTTGCTGATGCCGGAAGTTTTTCAAAGGCAGCCGAAATTTTATATATATCTCCAAATGCAATAATTAAGCAAATTAATTTGCTGGAATCCAGTTTGGAATTGAGTTTATTTGTACGAACCCACAAGGGGATTTCATTAACACCTTCAGGTGAATCACTTTATCGTGATGCCAAATATATTATTCAATACTCCAAAGATTCTATTTCAAGAGCGAAAAATGCAATGTATAGTAGTGACAATGTTATTCGTATAGGTACATCCTTATTAACACCAACACAATTTCTTATGGAACTGTGGCCTCAAATTCACATGCATTGTCCGAATTTAAAATTTCAACTTATTCCTTTTGAAAATACTCCTGAAAACGCCCGTGAGATTATGCGAAATTTCGGACAGACCATTGATTTAGTTGCGGGGATATTTGATGCCGATCTTATGGTGGAGCGTAAATCCGATGGAATGGAAATCTCCAAAGAGCCCATTTGCTGTGCGGTGTCTATTCATCATAAATTGGCCGAAAAGGAAAAGTTAACAATTGAGGACTTAATGGGAGAAAATTTGATGATGATTCACCGTGGCTGGAATAGTCATATAGATACATTGCGAGATGACATTGAAAAAAAGTACACTGAAATAAATATTATTGAATTTCCATTTTACGATGTCAACGTGTTTAATCAATGCGAGCAGAGCAATAACGTACTTATGGTAATTGAAAGATGGGAAAATGTGCATCCTTTGTTAAAAATAATACCTCTGGATTGGGATTATGTTGTACCCTTTGGGCTTATTTTTTCTCCAACACCATCCGATAATGTTCGTGATTTTATTCGTGCTGTAGCACAAGTATATGAATTAGAATATTAATGTCCAGATGGCATTATTTCTGCCTTGAGTTAAAATAATATCGCCACGGAGTGTCTGTTCCGTGGCGATATTATTTTTTTGTAATCAGTATGAACCTTTGGGTTCACACTAACGCACTTTTTTAGACTTCCGCTCCTTAATTATCTCCAGTACACTATATCTGCAAACATAATTATGGTAGGAGGAGAAGGTAAGATATGCAAAACAATATATGTAGCTTTTTGGTCGCAACAATTTTGATTATAACCGGTTGTAAGGTCAGAACAATACCTGTACGGGAAATCTCGGTCACAAGTACTGTAGATGAAGAAGATTCTGTGAAAGAGAGAATTGAAAATGCGGGCGATAACAATGTTTCTCATTTAAATACGAGTAACACCATTTATGATGTTGTTCATCATTCGGAGTTTGATGGATTCGGTCAATTTATTTTGCCGCTCGAACGGAGATATGATGAAAATATGCACATATCTCAAGTCGCATCTTTGCTACCGTATCACAGCAATATTGATTCACAATTGGCTGTGGATACTATCAATTATATGGTTGATGAGTCAGTGGATAACGACATCTTTTATCCTATATATGAGGATGAAAAAATGCAAGAGAGTACAGGATTGTTTTACTTTCGTGGGGAAGAAAATGCTCCGTTCGCAGTTGTTTGTGCAGGTGGCGGATTTTCTTATGTCGGTTCTATCCATGAGGGATTTCCTCTTGCAATCCAATTATCAGAGCAAGGATATAACGCATTTGTTATTCAATACCGCACCGGTGGTGCAGACGTAGCTTGTGAAGATTTGGCGGCGGCGATATCTTTTATATTCGCTAACGCAGAAGAGTTAAAAGTCAGCACAGAAAACTATTCTTTATGGGGTGGTTCGGCTGGGGCAAGAATGGCAGCCTATCTCGGTTCTCATGGAACAAAAGCATTTGGTGGCGATGAACTTCCAAAACCATCTACCGTTGTTATGCAATATACAGGACATTCTGAATATACAGAAAATGATCCGCCAACTTTTGCGGTTATCGGTGAAAATGATGGAATCGCAAGTCCTCGTACAATGGAACAGCGTATTAATACTCTGAAATCTCTTGGAATTGATGCAGAATTTCATTTATACCCGAACCTCGGACATGGGTTTGGACTTGGCATTGGTACGACTTCAGAAGGATGGGTTGAGGATGCCGTGGCATTTTGGGAAAAGCATTTGCAACAATAAATTTCAAAGGAGCGTATGATGAAAAGAAAACATGTTGCACTTTTATTAACCACAGTTTTAATGACAAGCATTGTTTGTTTTCTATACAAAGCACGTAAAAACGCAAGCTAATGCCGTTTCAGACTTTTATAAAAACAATTTATTATAGTGAATTTAAAATTTAACAAAGAAAAGGAGATTACAATGAAAAGGAAATACATTGCATTTTTATTAACGACCGCTTTAATGGCAACAGTTGTTGTTGGCTGTACAAGTAATACAGAAAATAAGGAGGAAACTTCCGTAGCAACACCTACAGAAAGCAATGCCGCAGCGGAAACAACTCCTGATACGTCAAATCCATCTGCAATCGAAATTCCAGACGGTGCTATTGTTATACAGGAACAAGGTAGTTTTGCAGTTGGCGGCACGGTTACAGAGTATCCGGGAACATATAACAGTGATAATTTTAATGGTTGGGCACCATACCCGGAAGGGCAAACATATCATGGAGATCACGCCTCTGTATCATATCAAATTCCGGTAAATGCCAAGGAACTTCCGCTCATCTTTTTACACGGTGCGGGTCAATCATCCAGGTCATGGGAAACAACTCCGGATGGTCGTGATGGTTTTCAAAATATATTTTTACGCCGTGGGCATGGAGTTTATCTCGTTGATCAGCCTCGTCGTGGACAAGCTGGACGAAGCACTGTAGAGGATGTCACTATTCCTACCACTCATGATGAACAGATGTGGTTTGAAATATGGAGAATGGGAAATTGGCCTGATTATAATGAAAATGTTCAGTTTCCGCAAGATGATGAATCACTAAATCAATTTTTTCGCCAAATGACACCTAACACAGGTCCTTTTGATGTGGAATTAATATCCGATACTATGGCGGAGTTATTTGATACATCCGGTCCCGGAATTCTTGTGACACACTCTCAAGGCGGGTTGCCGGGTTGGTATGCAGGAATAAAAAATAGTGATGTAAAAGCCATTGTATCATACGAACCCGGTAATTATGTTTTTCCGGAGAGTGAAGTGCCGGATACTATGCCGAGTTTGACTGGTGATTTAACGGGTATCGGAATTACGATGGAAGATTTTATGTTGCTTACTGAAATTCCTATAGTAATGTATTTTGGCGATTATATTTCCGAAGATGTGACAGATGAACTTGGTTCGGAAAATTGGCGTGTCAGAATGCAATTAGGTCAAGCATTTGTTGATACTATAAACAGACACGGCGGAGATGCAACTCTCGTAGAATTGCCTAAAATCGGAATTTATGGAAACACTCATTTTCTTATGGCAGAGCTTAATAATGTAGAACTTGCAGATTTACTATCTGATTGGCTGGCTGAAAGAGGTCTTGACAATTAAGGTATATACGAAAAGGAGAGAATCTCAATGAAAAAAATATTTTCATCCATATTAACCTCTATTATGATTTTCTCATTATCAGCTTGTGGCACTGATACTTCACAAAATCAATTACCGGATTTGTCGGATGAAATAATACCGATTGATAATTCTATGACAAATGCATCAAGCACATACGGAACAGAAATTATTATTACAGTTGGCGATAAGATTATCACGGCTGAGCTTGATGATAGTGATACAGCTCGTCAGTTTGTGGATTTGCTGCCACAAACTATATCTATGACTCGTGGGCGAGAGCGTGTGTATTACGGGCGTATCAACAAAGGTTCTCTTGATTATAATGCGGAAGATATTGTAGTTGATGCTGAAAACGGCGATTTGGCGTATTGGTTCAGTGGAAATTCCTTATCACTTTTCTTTAATGTTACAGAGGGTAATTCGGATGTTAATTCAGGTATTGTTGTCTTTGGCAAAATCACATCTGATTTATCGGAATTGTATGAAATGAGTGGCAGCGAAACTATGTTGGTAAGTTTAGCCACAGATGAAACGTGGGAAACGGAAAGTCAATTGGAATCAGGCAGTTCAGAAATTGCACTCACAATCGGCGACACTATCGTTACTGCTGAACTGTACGATAACGATATATCTCGCCAGTTTGTAGACTTATTGCCACAGACTATTTCTATGACAAGAGGGCGTGACAGGGAGTATTACGGAGACATTGATGGTTCTCTCAACTACGATGAAGATGATATACAAACTACTGCTGAGGATGGTGATTTAGCTTATTGGTTTAGTGGAAATTCACTTGCATTTTTCTTCAATATTACAGAGAACAACTCGGATGTTAATTCAGGTATTGTTGTCTTTGGTAAAATCACATCCGACATATCTGTATTTGATAATATAGACAGTAGCACAACAGTAGAGATAACTTTAATTGATTAGCTTATACGAAAACAACTCACCAACTCATTCTGTTTCACGCTTGTTTGGTGATGATTATGCCCATAGTGGGCTGTTAAGGAGTAAAATTTTATGAAAATCAAACAAAATATTTTTCTTATTTCTATATTACTTATGAGTGCTTTCGTTTTTTCTGCTTGCGGAAACAACAATGCAACTCCTAACATCAGTACACAAAATGATTCGTCAACTTCTCAAGATGATGATGCGACACCTGAACAAACATCTCAAGACGAGATAGAATCAGAGCAAGAGCAAACACCTCAAGATGAAGCGGCACCACCGCAATTTTCTGAGCGACAATTGAAAATCACATTGGATGATACAGAAGTGGTTTATGCAACCCTTGTAGATAATAGTATTGCCGTAGATTTATTTATTGAACAGCTTCCATTCACAATAGATATGGACACATACATTAATCGCAACAAACGCGGTCCACTACCATTTGTAATTGAAGATTCTGATTTACACAATATCAGATATCCTTTTGAGATTGGGGATATTATTTACTATCCACCAGGACCGCTACTTGGTATATTTTATGACCATAATGATGCGGAAATTAGTGCCGGTTATGAACTTATGGCACGTATGGACGAGGAAGGGATTAAAGCGTTTGCGGAAGCCCCTGCCAATCTTAAAGTAACAGTTGAACTTGCTGAATAACAAATTTAAATATTAAAAAGTCGAGCATTAAAAGATTTAAAGAACATGAGTCTGCGAAATAAACTACCTAATTTTAAAGGAGGAACTATTTTGAAAAAAACAAAAACAATAATTTCCCTACTAATTGCGATTATTACGATATGTGCTATGGCTGTACCAACACTTGCTGCCGGATTTTCCGATGTTTCCGCAGATGCTTGGTATAGCGAATCTGTAGCGTATATCCAAGATAATGGAATTATGAGCGGAACAACAGAAACAGAATTTGAACCAAATGCGTCAATGAGTCGAGCGATGCTTGCTATGGTGCTTTATCGTATGGAAGGAAGTCCCGCCGTTTCCGGTACAGATAATTTTACAGATACATTAAATGACGCTTGGTATGCAAATGCGGTTTATTGGGCATCTGAGCAAAATCTTATTGGCGGATATGGCAATAATTTATTCGGAACGAACGACCCTGTTTCTCGTGAGCAAATCGCAACAATTCTTTGGCGATATGCTAAAAGTCCGGAAATCATCGGGAATACTGAATCGTTTGCGGATGCAAATATAATCTCGAATTGGGCAACAACGGCAGTTGAATGGGCAAAAGAAAATAACATTGTAGGTGGCAAGGGCGAAAATCTCTTTGATCCGGCAGGTCAAGCTACACGAGCCGAAGTTGCGACTATTTTACGCAATTATTTAACTAATGAAACGATAATTGATGAACCGGTAGAAACGCCAGTTGAAACACCAATTATTGAACCAATAATACCACCAATAACTGAGCCGATAGTACCACCTGTTACAGAACCAGAAACACCCGATACAGAACAAAAATCATTGGTTGTTTATTTCTCAATGCCGGAAACAACCAACCCAAACAATATGACAACAGATGAAGAAAACAGTACTGTAGTAATTAATGGCGAGGTTTTAGGTAATACCCAGTATGTAGCATATATTATTCAAGAAAATACGGGAGCGGATATTTTCCGTATTGAACCTAGAACACCTTACACCACTAACCACAGTGCATTAGTTGATTTAGCAAGAGTAGAGCAAAGTAATAATGCACGACCGACACTTTTAAGAAATATAGAAAATCTCGAAGACTATGATGTAATTTTTATTGGTTATCCAAATTGGTTTAGCGATTTGCCTATGGTGTTATATTCATTCCTTGAAACTCATGACTTATCTGGAAAAACAATCATTCCGTTTAACACTCACGGAGGTAGTGGTTTTTCTAATACAATTAGTACAATTGCCGGATTACAGCCAAATGCAAGTGTCATTAGAGATGGTTTTACCGTTTCAAGAAATGTTGTTGCTGATTCTGAAAACAATGTTATTGCTTGGTTAAATGGTCTCAATATTAATTAAATTTTAAAAAAATTAAAAACAAAGAAAGAAATTGAGGAGGGGTAAACGTGAAAAAATTTAGCAAAGCAAATGTTATATTTATATTGACAGCAGTTTTTTTGACAACAAGTATAGTAACAGCAACCGGAGCGTTGATTCAAAGAACAATTGAGGTAGGCGACGGAGTAAAAATATTTGTTGATGGCAACGAAGTAATTATTCGTGATTCAAATGGTGATGTTGCGGAAACTTTTGTTTATAACGGTCGTACTTATGTGCCAACTCGTGCAATAGCTGAGGCTCTCGGTAGAGAGGTGACATGGGACGAAAATTTATCAAGAGTTAATATTTCTACGAATAACGCTTTGCTTATTAAGGAACAGGGGAATTTTTCAGCCGGCGGTACAGTTGTAACAAGCGAGGGAACATTTGACCCGATGCAACCTTGGATGGTACCTCAAGGCGGGCAAACTCGACATGGCGATCATGCAGATGTACTTTATCAAATTCCGGAAAATGAAAATGACTATTCGATGGTATTTCTTCATGGCTATGGTCAATCTCGACGAAGTTGGCAAACGACAGCCGATGGTCGAGAGGGATTCTCAAACATTTTTTTAAGAAACGGCTACAGCGTTTACCTTGTTGATCAGCTCGGTCGTGGTCAAGCCGGACAGGTTACCGGTGCGGGCGAGATAAGTGCTGCACCGGACGATCAGACTTGGTTTACACAATTTCGCATCGGTCTTTGGCCCGATTTTAATGAGGGTGTACAATTTCCAAAAGATGATAAGTCGCTCGATCAGTTTTTTCGCATGATGGTGCCAGATACCGGAACTACTGCTAATCGTAATGCAACGGTTACAGCCATGTCCGATATATTTGACCGAACAGGTTCAGGCATTTTATTTACTCACTCTGCTAGTGGAGGAACTGGATGGCAGACTGCAATTGCCAATGAAAATGTAAAAGCAATTGTATCTATTGAGCCGGGCGGTTTTGCATTTCCTATTGACCCGAATGCTGACTCTGCACAATCATTTGGTGGAGTTGAAATGGATGATTTTATGAAACTCACAAAAATTCCTATTATTGTATATTACGGAGATTATATTCCTGATGAAGAAACCGGAATACCATCTCAAGATTTTTGGAGGCAATCTCTCACGTCCGCACGTCAATGGGCAGAGTTAGTGAACAGTAACGGCGGTGACGTAACAATTATGCATCTTCCAGAACTCGGAATAAAAGGCAACACGCATTTTATTATGTCCGATTTGAATAATAAAGTTATCGCCCAACATATTGCTGATTGGCTGAACGAAAAAGGTCTTAAATAATATAATTGGAATAACAAAACGGAAAGGAAATTCAATATGAAAAAATTAGGTTTTGGATTCATGCGTTTACCTGTGCTTGATGAAAACGACCGCTCGACTGTGGATTTAGAAACAGTCAAAAAAATGGTTGATATATTTATGGAACGTGGTTTTACTTATTTTGATACGGCTCATCGCTATAATGACGAAGCGAGCGAACCTGCGATAAGAGAGGCACTTGTGAAACGTTATCCTCGTGAAAGCTATGTTTTAACGAATAAAATCACGCTAAATTATATCAAAAATTCGGAAGAACAAGAATCGTTTTTAAAAAAGCAATTGGATATTTGTGGAGTGGATTATTTTGACAATTACTTAATCCACAATATGGGTGCAATTTGGTATCCGATAGCAGAAAAATTTGAAACTTTTAATTTTATCAAGAAGATGAAAGCTAACGGATATATACATCATATTGGATTTTCTTTTCATGGAACTGCTGACATATTGGAAGTTATATTGCAGGCTCATCAGGAGATTGAAATTGTCCAATTACAAATTAATTATCTTGATTGGGAAGACGAGAGTATTCAATCTCGCAAGTGTTATGAGGTGGCGAGAAAATACGGAAAACAAATCGTAGTGATGGAACCTGTCAAGGGCGGAACGCTTGTTAATCTGCCAGAGGAAGCGGCTACATTTCTTCCGGCAGCAGTTGCAGGAAGAAAACGATTGTCGAAATCAATTTTTCGTGAAATGAAAGACGATAAGGCGGTTCAATCAAGTTTAGCATCTTGGGCAATTCGCTATGCGGCGGGGTTAGAAGGAGTTATTACTACTCTTAGCGGAATGAGTACACTTGAGCAAGTTGATGACAATACTCACTATATGCAAGACTTTCGTCCATTGACACAACACGAGCAATCATTGTTGAAACAGGTAAGTTCTGTAATTCATTCAAAAACAAGTATCGCCTGCACTAACTGCCGATATTGTACAACTGAGTGTCCTCAAAATATTGCTATCCCCGATTATTTCAATTTGTATAATAACATGAAACGGTTAAAAAACACATCTTATTTAGCTAATCAGGTTGTATACTATGCAAATTTGGCACAGATCAATGGCAAGGCGTCCGATTGTATCGGGTGTGGTCTATGTGAAAAAAACTGTCCTCAAAGTTTACATATAAGAGAACTACTGCAAAAAGTGGCTGATGAAATGGAATGAATATTGAAAATAATTATGCGAATTTTTAAGGAGGAGAAACGATGAAGGTTTTATTGGCGAACGGAAGTCCTAACAAGGAAGGTTGTACTTTTACTGCTCTTTCTGAAGTTGCTAAAACATTAAACGGCGAAGGTATTGAAACCGAAATTTTTTGGATTGAAAACAAACCTATTGGTGGTTGTATTGCGTGCAGAAAATGTGGGGAAATCGGCAAATGCGTATTTGACGATGCAGTAAACGAGTTTCGATTGAAAGCGTATGAAGCCGATGGATTTATTTTTGATACGCCTGTACATTATGCGGCAGCAAGCGGAAATATGACAGCATTTATGGATAGACTTTTCTATTCTGAATTGCGTGGAAACGGAAATAAGGCATTTCGTATGAAGCCCGCAGCGGCGGTTATATCCGCAAGACGAGCAGGAACAACAGCAGCGTTCGATCAGATGATAAAGTATTTTACTATTCAGGAAATGCCAGTTGTTTCATCTCGTTATTGGAATATGGTTCACGGTGCAGAACCGAAAGATGTAAAAGAAGATATTGAGGGATTATTTACTATGATGGAATTAGGCAAAAATATGGCTTACTTACTCAGTTGTCTGGAAGCCGGCAAAAATGCAGGAATAAATCCTCCGAAACAAGAAGAGAAACCTTTTACTAATTTTATCAGATAACAAGGAGAGCATTATGAAAAAGAAAATATTAATTTTATCAAGCAGTCCACGCAAGGGTGGCAACTCAGACACTCTTTGTAATCAGTTTATCAAGGGTGCGACGGAAGCCGGACATACCGCAGAAAAAATATATGTGCATGAGCAGCAAATTGGATTTTGCAAAGCCTGCTATGCGTGTAAAAAAGATGGCGTTTGTATTCAAAAGGATGATATGGTCACTATTCTTGATGAAATGATAGAAGCTGATGTTATCGCTCTAGCAACACCGGTCTACTTCTATTCAATGAACGGACAGATGAAAACGCTTATCGACAGAACGCTTCCTCGATACTATACAGATGTGAAGATCAGCAATAAAGATTTCTATTTCATCGCAACCGCAGCCGAGAAAACAGATGCAATGCAGGCAGCTTTTGATGCCGGAAAACAAATTTGAGGAGGTCTTCACTATGGAGTATGTAGTATTGAACAATGGAATAAAAATGCCAATCTTAGGATTTGGAGTGTACCAAATTTCAGATAAAAAACAGTGTGAGAAAGCTGTCCTTGATGCAATACAAACAGGCTATCGCCTTATTGATACAGCTATGTCATATCATAATGAAGAAGCCGTGGGGCAGGCAGTTGCGGAATGCGGAATTCCTCGTAATGAGTTTTTTATCACAACAAAACTGTGGTTGGCGGATGCAGGTTATGATAAGACAATGAAAGCCTTTGAGACATCATTAAAAAAACTGAAACTTGAATATCTTGATTTATACCTCATCCATCAGCCTATCGGTGATTATTACGGCTCTTGGAGAGCAATGGAAAAACTCTATGAAGATGGCGTTATTCGTGCCATTGGTGTGGCAAACTTCATGCCGGATCGGCTAGTTGACTTGTTGATAAATAACGAAATCCCTCCCGCAATCAATCAGGTTGAGGTAAATCCCTTTTGTCAACGAACCTTTGACCAACAGATTATGCAGAAAAAAGATGTGCAAATTCAGTCATGGGGACCTTTTGCAGAAGGACGAAACGGATTATTTGAAAATAATGTATTGAAAAGCATTGGAGAAAAATATAATAAGTCTGTTGCTCAAATAGTCCTTAGATGGCTTATACAGCGTGGTGTAATTTGTATTCCGAAGTCTGAAAATTCGGAACGAATAAAAGAAAATTTTAATGCATTTGATTTTGTTTTAGATGAATCTGATATGGTGCTGATTGCTACGCTTGACACAGGAAAAAGCTGTTTCTTTTCTCACCAAGACCCCAAAGTCGTCGAAAGGCTCTGCGGACTGGTGCACTAAACCGAATGAATAGCTAAAGGAGAGGTAAAGATAAATACGAAAGCAGGATTGAAAGATTTTGTTGGTTTCAATGAATCTTTGTTTTTTTCTTAGCACCTCTACTTTTCTATTATGACGGTTGTTTTTTCTCATAATTAGGAAACTATAAACAAAAATGAAAGATAATTGAAAACTGCATAAATTAAAAACGAGGGAGATTACGCTGTGCAAAATACAAATAGTAGTGATTATTTTGGCATCGTAGTTAAAACCGCCCGACAGAAAAAAAGGATTACTCAAGTTCAATTGGCCGAGAGTTTATCAATCAGTCCACGATATCTCAAAGCCATAGAAAACAGCGGTCAAAAACCCAGCTACGAGTTGCTTGTTCGTATAATCGAAGAGTTGGATATTTCGGCAAATACACTAATTCATCCAGAGCAGAAAGATGAATCGTCTGCCGAGTTTGTGTCTTTATGAAATATCCCATATAAAGGAGTACATAGAATAATGAAAAAAACATGTTTAACGCAGCCGATGTTCGGTTGCTCGGCTTAAAAGACCAGCCGACAATAGATTAGCACTACAATTTTATAAATTGTCAAAAAAAGCCTGTCGTTACTGACGGGTTTTTCTGATTTACAAGGTGAACTCTCAGCTCACCCTGCCCTTTGGATGGACTTTGTCTGTCTAAGGGGCTTTTTTGCGTTTAAGCCGATTCCACGGTGCCGTTCTCCTCCATTTTACCTTTCCCTGAAATTTTAAAGGAAAGGAGGAAACGACACTATGAATAAAGATTATTTTATCGTCATTGATGGCAAGAAAATTCCCGTCAGCGAAGAAATTTACCGTGCTTTCAAGCGTCCACTTTGGACGGAACACAAACGTCGTAAGGTTCGCGCCAAGAATGAGTGGTCACTGGAACAGCTCGTCAAAGATGGATTCGATGTATCGGATGATAGCACGCTGGTAGATGAAATCATCGAAGACAAGATGCTGCTGGACATGCTGTTCACTGCTCTCGCTGAACTGACCGACGATGAACGTGGGTTGATTGATGCATTGTTTTTTGACGAGAAATCGGAGCGAAAAGTATCTCGTGATCTTGGTATTTCATCAATCGCAGTGCATAAGCGCAAGCATAAAATCTTGAACAAATTGCACAATCTGTTAAAAATTTAGAGTTTTTGGTTAGCACCTACCCTCTCATTTTCCTTTGTATTATGAGAGGGTTTTTCTATCCCTCGGAATGGAGGTGAATTTAATGAAAAAGAAATCAGCAACTACTTTGACTCCAACAGTGACAGCCGAGAGGTCTGAAGAACTGGTTGGCGTACTCACAGCCATCAGCGTAATATCAAGGCGACTGGCGAAAAAGCTGACGATTCTTGAGAAGCGATCGAATGAAAAGGAAGGTGAAACGATAGATGGATCAGCAGGACGAATATCCGCTCATGCCGATTAAGGCAACGCCGTACAAACATCAGCGGGATGCGTTCAATCTTGCCTGCCGACTGTTCGATCTGAAGAATGATAGTCCACTCAGTAAGGGCATAGCTTTTTTGATGGAAATGGGTACCGGAAAAACCATCACCAGTATTGCTGTCGCTGGTGCTCTGTATCTAAGTGGAAGAATCCGCAAAGTGTTGATTGTTGCTCCGCTCTCTATTGTTGGTGTATGGGACGAGGAATTTCGGAAGTTCGCAGACTTCGACCATACTCTTGCTGTCTTGACGGGAACCGGCATAAAGAAAGCTGACACTCTTCGGCATATGCAGGGAACTTCCCTTCAGGTGGCTGTGGTGAACTATGAATCAGCGTGGAGACTGGAGAAAGATATTCTCGTTTGGCAACCTGACCTTGTGATTTGCGATGAAGGTCACAAAATCAAGACACACAATATCGCTGCTTCAAAGGCTATGCACCGCATTGGTGCAAAAGCGGCATACCGATTGTTGCTTACTGGAACGGTTATCACAAATAAGGCTATCGATGTATTCAGTCAGTATAAATTTCTCAACCCCGCAATCTTCGGGCAGAGTTTTTATGTCTTCCGAAATCGCTACTTCGATATGGTTGGCTACGGTAATCATACACCTGTACTTAAACGGTCGATGGAGAAGGATTTGATGAAACGCCTGCATAGCATTGCATTTCGAGCAACGAAAGCCGAGTGTCTCGACTTGCCGGAAACCACAGACATTGTAAGATATATAACTCTTGAATCATCAGCACTTAAAATCTACAAAGATTTAGTTAAGGATAGCTATGCCGAACTTGGGCAGAAGGAACCGGATGAAGTGTTTGGCGTGCGAAGTACGTTTTTGCCAAAGGCAAAAATTCAGAGTGAAGTGACTATTACAAATATTCTCACTCGTCTGCTTCGATTATCTCAAATTACAGGTGGATTCATCGGTGATGATGATGGGAACAAACCAATAAGAATCAGCACAGCCAAGCAATCTGCTCTTGAAGATATCATTGATGAGGTTTTACAAGAAGGCAAAAAACTGGTTATTATTGCACGATTTGTTGCAGAAATACACGCTATTTCTGTTTTACTTGAGAAACATGGAATTGGCTATTCCTGCATTATGGGCGGTATAAAAAATCGTGAGGAACAAGTAGCTCGATTTCAAACCGACCCCACAGTGCAAGTGTTTATTGGACAGATTGCAACGGCAGGACTTGGCATTACATTGACCTCTGCCAATACCATGGTGTTCTATTCCATGGATTACAGTATGAGCAACTTTGAACAGGCCAAAGCACGCATTCACCGTGTCGGACAAAAGGAAAACTGTACCTATATTTATCTCACAGCTAAAGGTACAGTTGATGAAAAAGTTCTCGAAGCACTGCAAAACAAGGCAAATTTAGCAAAAATGCTGGTAGATGACTATCGGCATGGTAAAAACCCATTTAGTTACGAGGAGGTACACAATGGAAAGTGAAAATCAGAATTTCTGTGATGCAGAAATAACACTGGCGACACAAGGTTCTTCAATGTTTGAACTTGCGGATAAACTTCGCAGTTTACGTGACAAAAAACAAGAAACGGAGCAATTACTTAAAGAAATTAACAGGCAAATTGATGAGACCAATTATCGTCTCTCGGAGCTTATGGCTGAAAGCGAAACGCAGAATTTCACCCGCTCCGGCACGATGTTTTATCTGACTACTAAAACTCGTGCTTCAGCAGTGGCTGGTTCCAAAGAAGAACTGCACACTGCTTTAAAAACACAAGGCTTTGGAGATTTGGTGTATGAAACTGTCAACGCAAATTCCCTTTCATCTTTTGTCAAAGAGCAAATTGAGGAAAATGATGATGAAATACCGACATGGTTGGTAGGACTGATCAATGTTTTTGATAAAACATCAGTCGGGGTTAAAAAGGCAAAATAACAAAAATTTATGGAGGTTACGATTATGGCTAATAAAAAAGAAAAAGCAGCTACAAATAAAGAAACAACAGAAGTCGTTCTCGGTGGTTACAGTCAATTAGCAAATATGGATATTGCCACAATGATGGCAGAGGAGTTGGATGGACTTGACGCAGGGTTTGAACGAATCAAGATTCCATCAGCCGGAAGCACTGTATTTGAAGTGCCGAGTGAAGATCCAAACGAACCGGAAGCTGTGAAGGAATTCTCAGCAGTTATACTATTTCATCACCCTTTATTTGCTTATTACAAAAGCAAATATACAGGCGGGAACAATCCTCCTGACTGTGGCAGTTTTGATGGCATTGTCGGTGAGGGAGATCCCGGAGGTGAATGTAAACGTTGCTCATATAACAAGTTCGGCACAGGTGAAAACGGATCTAAGGCTTGCAAAAATCGCAGACGTATTTTTGTATTGCGAGAGGGAGAAATTTTTCCACTCCTACTTTCATTGCCAACGGGCAGTCTAAAAGAACTGACACGTTATTTAAAACGATTACTTTCTAAAGGCAGAAAGTCAAACAGTGTGGTTACCCGATTTTCTCTGAATAAAACGACCAACAGCGGCGGCATTGCTTACTCACAAGCTCAGTTTGCGGTCGATCGTATTCTCGCAGCAGAGGAAGAAGCAATCATCGAACGCCTGACAGAACAGGTCAAGACATATAGCAGACAGGTAGATTTCGATTACGACAATACAACTGACACCGATATGGCAGATATTAACGTCGATCTGGAAACAGGTGAAATTATTGAACCATTAGTCACGCAGGGAGGACACTGATGAATTATCAATGTATAACAACATTGAGGGAACTTCGGGCATATTTGTCCGAAGCCACCCTCGTGGCTTTTGACTTTGAAACATCTCCGAATGAGGAGTATCGTGACGAAGAGTGGGCTGCACTCGACGCACATAAATCTCACATTACTGGAATTAGTTTTTCGGTTTCCAAAGGTAGTGCTGTTTATATACCACTTACACACAAAATTGGAGAAAATGCCGCCAAGCAAGAATTGCTGTGGGATTGGCTGAAGGAGTCGTTTTTTCAGAGTGAGGAAATTATCAAAGTAGCACACAATCTAAATTTTGAGTCCATGTTTCTTTATTCACAGGGCATCGTCTTGCAATCGCCTGGTTATGATACTATCGCCGCTGCACAGATGACTCTTAAGAACAACTCCTCTTTTCGAACGCTCGGCGACAGCGGTTTGAAAACACTGGTACCGGAACTGCTGGATGCGGAGCTTCCAAGTTTCGCTTCCGTGACAGAAGGACGATTTTTTGATGAACTCGATCCGCAAGATGCAGAAACAGTGCGTTATGCCTGTGCCGACAGTGATTACACATTACGACTATATCATTTATTCAATCAATGGTTTGATCGATATCTGCCAAAGCATCGTTTTATTGTGGAGCAAATCGAATCACCGACCTCTGTATATGTTGGTATCATGAAATATAATGGTCTGCTGGTGGATGGAGATTTGATGGATTCCAAGGGCACCGAAGCGGAAAATGCACTGATGAAGATTCGTGAAGATATCGCTTTTATCATCGGCGATATCAATATTGGAGCGAATGCCAGCACTGCCGCCTTTAAAAAATATTTATTTGACGATTTGAAGTTGCCTGTGTTTAAGGTGACGGCGAAGTATCAAGAAGCAATGGACGACGAGGCACTGATTTTGCTCTCCGAATGGTGTGAGGAAAACCGCCCCGATTTGGTTTCGCCGTTTAAATTGGTGCAGAATTACAGGCGTACAGGAAAAATCAAGTCAACATATATTGATGGTTACGCTAATCATATTAACAGTGCCACCGGAAGAATTCACCCTGATTTATTTCCGCTCGGTACAGCGACAGGTCGTTTCGCTGCTCGTAAGCCAAATCTTCAAAACATGCCAAGAGCTGGCGGTGATGATACAGGTGTAAGGAATTTTTTTATTGCACCAAAGGGAAAAGTTCTGTTATCACTGGATTTTTCACAGATTGAACTGCGTGTTGGTGCGTTCTATTGCCGTGATGAAAAGATGTTGGAAACCTATCGCACTGGTGGTGATATTCATGCACAAACTACTTCTGTGATATATCATATTCCGTTTGATGAAGCGGTTAACAAGGATTCAGCAAACTATAAGGAACGAAGAACCATAGCCAAAAACTGCAACTTCGGCACGTTTTTTGGTCTGTTTCCTAAGGGTTTGCAAAAAACATTAAAATTCAAGGCTGGTTTAAATACTCCGCTTTCTGAATGTGAAAATATTATTCGAAATCTCAAAGCTGGTTACCCCGCATTGACACGCTGGCAGGAAGAAACCAAAAGTCATGCATCTTTCAGAAGATACACCGAAACTTGGCTTGGAAGGAGACGTTATCTTCCAAACATTACATCACAGGATTGGGGCAAGAAGTCGTTCGCAGAGCGCTGTGCATTAAACACACCAATCCAAGGGACTGCCGCTGATATTTTGAAACTGGCACTCGGTCGAATTATCATTGGACTTCCTGATCGGCTCTGGCTTAAACCACTCTTGCAGATACATGACGAGTTAGTTTTCGAACTACCGGAAAACAAAGTCACCGAAGCAATAGAATTTATTAAAGAGTGCATGGAACAACAGCCCTTTGCTGAGTTTGATGTGCCAATTGTAGCAGAAGCGGCTGTCGGTAGCAGTTTTGGAAAAATGAAAGAACTGGAGGATGCTTATGCTTAAACCATTAAACATACCGCTTGAGGAATTTTTGAGACCATTTTTTGATGCAAGTGAGATTGTATGTCTACGTGTATTTGATGACCGCAAAACCGGAACCTTTAAAGGTGCAAAGATGGAATGTGTCGCTGGTAAAATAGGAACTATGATTGACACACTAAAAAAGCATAATGCCCAGAATCGCGGCATCTATTTTGTTATCAATTACGGCGGTCATGAGGATGTTGATATCAGTCGTATCAACGCTCAATTCGTGGAATGCGACGAACTCTCTATTGAGGAGCAACTTGCACAAATTGATGCATTCCCAATACCGCCATCCTTGATTATCAAAACGCGAAAATCGCTACACACATACTGGCTAATGAAAGATGCTAGGATTGAAAACTTTCGTCGTATTCAAAAGCGACTCATCGCTCAATTCAAGGGCGACTCTGCTTGTGTTAATGAAAGTCGTGTGTTTCGTCTGCCCGGATTCAATCACTGCAAAGAGGATCCAGTTGAGGTTGAGTGCATAAAGTTCAATCCTGAACTACGCTACACACAGGCAGAACTTGAAGCAGTACTTCCAGAAATATCGGATGTATCTGTTGTAAAAACACCTACACCTAAATGTTACCGTAAAGGTCTAGCACTGGTTGGGAAACGCTGTTATTTTATTCAACATTGCAAGGCAAATGCGAAAGTGCTGCCTGAAAACCTGTGGTATGCGATGATTACAAACCTTGCCGTATTTGAGGATGGGGATCGCATTATTCATGTGCTGTCAAAGGGATATCCGAAGTATAACTATACTGAAACACAGAATAAAATTATTCACTTTCTTGAATCCGGAACCAAGCCTATGACTTGTGATAAAATCGCCGAGTCAGGCTTCAAATGTCCAAAACAAGAGGATGGCACTTGTTCTTGTAAGTCACCTGCCTCGCTCTGCTATAAACCGTTGGAGGTTGATGCTTTGCGAGACTTCCTTGCCCAAACCGAAGTTAAACGCTCGGTAGTAGATGATGTTCAAACTTCACAGGAATTTGTGCGTGATTATCTCTATAACGTAGATTCCGTTCTTGCATTGACATTCATTGAAACCGAACTACGTGAACACTTCGGACTCAAGGCTGGTGCGGTTCGACCATTGGTGACGTTGCATCGGGAACTATACAAGACGTATCGTAGCAGCAGGGATACTAAGAGAGAATTACTTGATGAGGAACTCCCAGATTGGTATGAACCTACTGAACGAGGTGGCTTGCGATTCATTCCGGGTTTGCTTGCGGACTATATGGCTGAAAACGTGGATGCTTTTTATGGTGCGGGTAGTTATTATTTCTATGAAAATGGCGTATATAGCATGAATGAGGACTTGGCTGCTTCCGCAAGAGTTCGAGCTTTTATGATTCCGCGCTATGCCAGCATGACCGCAATCACCGACAGCGTCGGGCAATGGCGCATACTGATTAGAAAAGCGGTACGGGAAATCAACTCAAACCCTTTTATTATCAATGTGCGAAATGGTCTATACAATGTTCTGGATGGCAGCTTCAAGCCGCACACTTCGGACTATTACTCAACCGTTCAGGTCGGTGCGTCGTTCGATCCGTCCGCAAAATGCCCACAGTTCACGAAGTTCTTAAAAGGCATCTTGCCAGAAGAGGAAGTATACCTTCTGCAGGAGATATTTGGCTACTTGCTTATTCCTGTAAACAAGGCACAGAAGTCCTTCGTATTCGTCGGTGCACCAAACGCCGGTAAATCGACGTTGCTCTCCATTGCACAAGAAAATACTACTCGGCTCTGACAATGTGAGCAATGTTCCGTGGCAGTCGCTCTCTGACCGTTTTAAGACAGCAGAGTTGTTCGGAAAACTGGCTAATATTTTCGCCGACCTGCCTTCAAAGAGTGTGGACGACAATGGCATGTTCAAAGCACTTACAGGTGAGGACTATATCACCGCAGAGCGAAAAAACAAAGACCCATTCAGTTTTCGACCATACGCACGGTTGCTCTTTTCGTGTAACGAGATTCCCCGTAACTATGGTGACCGCTCGGATGGGTTTTACCGAAGACTCATTATTATACGGTTCGAGAAATCTGTGCCGAAAAATAAACGTGATCCGAATTTACGTGAGAAATTTGCCGTAGAGCGCGATGGCATATTTATGTGGGCACTAGAGGGTTTAAAGCGTCTCATCACTAACAGTTATCTCTTTACCGAAACTGTCAATACAAAGAGTGAGTTGCAGCGATATAGGATAGAAAGCAACAGCGCACTCTCCTTTATTGAAGAATGCTGTATTCTGCAAAATGATGCCGTATGTGTCCGTGAAGAGTTGTTTCAGACTTATCGGGAATACTGCTTCAAGAACGGTCTAAAGCCCATGTCACAAGCAAATTTTAACAAGGACGTGGAAGGCATCGACAAAAAAGTGTCGAGGGGACTTGAGCGGGTCAGTCGCAGAAAAATATGGAATGGCATCCGTTTGGAATATTGAACTGTATATACAATAGGTGCATACCTAATTACATGATTACAAAAGTGAACGGGTTTCGAACCATGTAAAAGTTTACAAAACTCTTGTGGAATAAGGTGTGAACGGGTGGAACCGGTTTTCTCTATTCCTTTATATATATTCCCAAGAGCCTAAAAGGCATGTAAAAAAGAGAAAAGTATATATAGAGGCTGGAGTACCCGTTCAACCCGTTCAAATATATATAAATACTGAATTTTTTTGATTTGCTACCAGTTCATACCCGTTCATCTAAAGGAGCATATTATGACAGAAAAAAATATCGTGAACGCAATTATGAAATCTCTAAAGACTGTGCCACAATCATTCTGCTGGAAAGAACATGGTGGGATGTATGGCACAGCCGGTTTACCGGATATCATCTGCTGTATCAATGGCAGGTTTGTTGCATTTGAGGTGAAAACTCCATCTGGTAAACTGACAAAGTTACAGGAAATAACGATTCAGAAAATAAAAGATGCAAAGGGCAAAGCCTACAAGGTTACAAGTGTCGAGGATGTGAAGTCAATTCTTGATTCCTTGGAGGTAAAACCTTATGACGATAGCTTGGATATATTTAGATAAAAAATCAGCGGCGGTTGAGGCACTTAAAGATTACGCAAGTATGGAGTATATAATCAACCACCACGCAGAACGTTTAGAAGATGTTGAGGAAGATATGGTTTCTGTCCAGTCAGCTTCCATCACCGAACTTTCAAAGCAAAGAAATCCACATGCAGGCGAAACATGGATTGCGTATTCCCTTGATGAGATAGACGTTCTGAAAGAACGTTATCGTCAAGCACTGGAATATATGGAGTGGTTTCGTCCTGCTTGGGTACAACTTGACGAAGATGAGAGATTTATATTAACAGAGTTCTTTTTGCGAGAAGATATCAGCAAAGCCGAGGCAATCGGAAACGTTGGTGAAAAGCTCCTTATTGAGCGAACTCATGTGTATCGCCGAAAAGATAAATCCCTCAATCATCTTGCTTTGCTCCTTTACGGAAAATGAGAGGGGATTTTTAGGGGACGAAATAACATCGTTTCCGTGATATGATGTTATAATCAAAAACTATAAATATACAGAAACCTTTGGAGTTGCTTGCTTCGAGGGTTTCGTGTCGTATATGGGAGATGTTATTCATGCCGAGAAAACCAAAACGACCGTGCAGTTATCCAAGCTGTCCTGAATTAACCGACGGCAGATACTGTGAGGTTCATCAGAAACTGGCTAACCATCAATATGAAAAATATCAGCGTGACCCTGCTACACGCAAACGCTACGGCAGAACGTGGAAACGTATTCGTGACAGATATATAACCGCCCACCCTACCTGTGAGGAGTGTATCAAGTCAGGAAGACTGACACCAGTTGAAGAGGTACACCATATTAAACCGCTATCTAAAGGTGGTACTCATGCAGAGGATAATCTTATGAGTCTGTGTACTTCCTGCCACTCAGAGATAACCGCTCGTGAAGGTGGTCGCTGGGGATAAACGATAAAAATATTTTCGCTCTTCATCTGAGCGGAGGGGCGGTCAAAATCTCTATGACCTATCGACTGTGCAACGGGTGTGGGGTAACACGCAAAAAGTCGCAATTTCAAACGGGGTATATGCTCCGTTATTTATTTTTACAGATTTGGAGGTATGTACATGGCTAGAGATGGTACCAATAGAGGCGGTGCTCGTGCCGGAGCGGGAAAGAAGAAAAAACCGCTCCATGATAAAATTCTCGAAGGCAGTCCCGGAAAGCGTCCGCTGACAGTTATGGAATTTAGTGATACCGCAGACCTCGCTGGTCAAGCCATGCCACCGACACGGGAATTTTTAAAAACTTTACAAAAGAGCGGCAAACAGACACTTGCCATTGAAATATATGAGACTACATGGTTATGGTTATCCGAACGCCGATGCGCTCACCTTATTCCGGCACAGCTTTTGGAGCAATATGCCATGAGTGTGGCTCGTTGGATACAGTGTGAGGAGGCAATTACAGAATTTGGTTTTCTCGCTAAACATCCCACTACTGGAAATGCGATTCCGTCACCTTATGTGGCAATGAGTCAGTCTTTTATGAAACAGGCTAATAATCTGTGGTTTCAGATATACCAAACAGTCAAAGAAAATAGTGCCGCTGATTATAAAGGCGCAACGCCTCATGATGATGCTATGGAGCGGTTGCTCAATGCTCGTAGAGGCAGTTAAGAAATGAGGTGTAAAATTTGAATATACAAAAAATCAAGTCTGAACTTTTAAATCCTGCTAAGTATAACCCCCGCAAGGATTTAAAGTCTGGAGATAAGGAATACGAAAAACTTAAACGCTCCATTTCAGAGTTCGGATATGTTGAACCTGTCATTTGGAACAAAACCACCGGTAACGTAATCGGCGGTCATCAGCGTTTGAAAGTTCTGTTGGATTTAGGCCAAACAGAAATTGATTGTGTAGTTGTTGAACTTAATCTTAAAAAAGAGAAAGCATTGAATCTTGCTCTTAACAGAATTCAGGGTGATTGGGACGAAACAAAGCTGTCTGAACTTATGGCAGATTTGGATGCGGATGCTTTTGATGTTTCACTCACTGGTTTTGATGCTGAGGAAGTGGATGCACTCTTAAATAAGTTTTATGCCAAAGAAGCTATTCAGGATGATTTTGATATTGACAAAGAAAAAGAGGCTATTGAAAGCAAAGGTGCTATCACACAATTTGGTGATATTTGGATTTTAGGAAATCACAGGCTGATGTGCGGTGATTCAGGCAATATAGCAGACATGGTAAAACTTATGAATGGCGAACATGCACAAATGGCGATTACTTCACCACCATATAGTGCAGACAAAGAATATAAGAAAAATGGTATTGAACCTTGGCTTGAATCTATGAATGGAGCGATCAAAAATATCTGCAAAAATACAGATATCATTTGCTGGCAGATGATTGACTTATATGCCACAGGTACACAGTTCATTGAACCCACAGGTTTTTATTCTGTGCAGATGTTTGCGGACAGCGGCTATCGTCCTATATGGATTCGCATTTGGAAAAAACAAGGTATACCGCCTGTAGCTTCGCAGCATCTCGTTTCCAATAAACCAACACAGCAGTACGAATACATCACTGCTTTTGCCGAAAAAGAAACTGAGGAATACAACGACCAAGAATATGTGTGGTTGTCAGCATTTGCAGGACATTCATACAGATTTGTAAAGCGACTCACCAAGGAAGAACGAAAAAAATGGGGTTACTCCGGTATTTGGGATATGTCAGCAGTTAAGGGAAGTAAAAACCATCCGTCAATGTTTCCGGTTGAACTTCCATGGAGATGTATTAAAATGCACAGTGACCATAACGGTATTGTATTAGAGCCTTTTAGTGGTGCAGGAACTACTATTATCGCAGCAGAGCAGACTGAGCGAAAATGTTACTCAATGGAACTTTCGCCTATATATTGTGATTTGGCTGTCAAACGCTGGGAGGATTTCACTGGTGAAAAAGCTGTAAGATTGGAGATGATGTTATGAGCAACAAAATGAACATGCAAACTATTTCTGCCACCAAACTGAAGGCGGCGAAATATAATCCGAGAAAAGATTTGAAGCCGGGCGATGCGGAATATGAAAAATTACACCGCTCAATTGAAGATTTCGGTTATGTTGAACCTGTCATTTGGAATAAGCGTACAGGAAATATTGTAGGCGGTCATCAGAGATTTAAGGTGTTAACATCACTTGGATATACAGAAATCGAATGTGTGGTTTTGGATATGGATGAACAGCGTGAAAAGGCTCTGAATGTGGCACTTAATAAAATCAGCGGTGAATTTGATATTCCGCTTCTGACTGATTTACTCCATGATTTGAATGCTGAAGGTTTTGATGTTTCTCTCACTGGTTTTGATGCTACAGAGATTGAAGATTTATTCAAAGAAAAAGCTGTAGGTAACATCAAAGAGGATGATTTCGATACGGACAAAGCAATTGCTGAAATAGACATGCCAATTTCTCAGAAAGGCGATATATGGCTACTTGGAAAACATCGTTTGATGTGCGGTGACAGCACTTCCGTCGATGATGTGAGCAAACTCATGGACGGCGGCAAAGCACATTGTGTATTTACCGATCCTCCATGGAATGTTAATTACGGAGCTGATACTAAACATCCAAGCTGGAAATCAAGACAAATATTAAATGACAAAATGAGTACCGATCAGTTCGGTGCTTTTTTGTTATCCGCTTTTGTTGCTATGAAAAATGTTTCTGAACCCGGCTGTATGATATATGTTGTCATGTCAGCACAGGAATGGGGTAATATTATGAACGCCATGCATCAAGCCGGATTTCACTGGTCAAGCACAATTATTTGGAAAAAAGACAGTTTAGTACTTTCACGCAAAGATTATCACACACAATATGAGCCTATTTGGTACGGCTGGCTTGACGGAAAACGACGTTGTCCCTTAAAAGATAGAAAGCAGTCCGATGTTTGGGATATTCCTCGTCCCAAAATTTCAGTTGAACATCCAACAATGAAACCAGTACAGCTTGTAGCAAAGGCATTGATTAACAGTTCTCGCTCTGGAGATATCGTTCTGGATTTATTCGGTGGTTCTGGAACAACACTTATCGCAGCAGAGCAAACTGAACGTGTCTGCCGAATGATGGAACTGGACGCAAAATATAGTGATGTCATCGCCAAAAGATACATTGAATTGGTCGGTGATGACGATGTCTTTCTTTTGAGAGATGGTAAAAAAACACCGCATGTGGAGGTGTAAAGTGACTAATCTAACATTGGGATCATTATTCGATGGCTCCGGTGGTTTTCCTCTTGGAGCATTACTTGAGGGAATCACTCCTGTTTGGGCATCGGAAATTGAACCGTTTCCCATTCGAGTAACCAGTAAGCGACTGCCGTTTGTTAAACATTACGGAGATATAAGTAAAATAAACGGCGACGAAATAGAACCTGTTGATATCATAACTTTTGGCTCGCCTTGTACCAATATGTCTGTTGCCGGCAAGCGTGAAGGTTTAAGCGGTAAACAGTCGGTTTTATTTTACGAAGCAATTAGAATTATAAAAGAAATGAGGTGTGCTACAAATGGAAAATATCCCCGATTCATCGTGTGGGAGAACGTGTTGGGTGCGTACTCAAGTTCAGGAGGATATGACTTTAATCAAGTCCTCGAAGAAATCAGCAAAATCAAAAACAAAACCTTATCAATTCCTATGCCTGAAAACAAAAAGTGGATGCGGGCAGGAGAAATCTTGGGAAATGATTTTTCCGTCGCTTGGCGAACCCTTGATGCACAATTTTGGGGAGTCGCCCAGCGTAGGCGTCGCTGTTACCTTATCGCAGATTTTAATGGCGAACGTGCCGGAAAAATATTATTTGAGTTCGAAAGCATGTCAGGGTATACTCCGCAGAGCGTCGAACCGAGGCAAGGAACTGCCACCAATGCTGAAATTAGCACTGGAGCGACAAGCGAAATCAATGTGCTAAACAATCAAGGCGGTTCTGTGATGAGTATTTCAGAAAATATTACCGCTACACTTCGTGCCGAGGAACACGGGCATCAACCAATTGTGTTTGAACCCGGTGCAGCTTCAAGAATTGGCGGTCATGCGTGGCGTGATGTTACAGGAACTCTTCGAGCCGATATGGGCGATAATCAACTGTCAGTGGCTATGTTTGAAAATCATAGCCAAGATGCCAGATATAAAGTTCCTCTTGATGTAGCACAAACTGTATCAGCTACTTATGGCAAGGGCGGAAACAATCAAACATTTGTTGTGGAAAATCACCCTTCAGACAGTCGTGTAAAGTTAGATGAAAGCGGGACTATGCAAACTCTTACCGGTCGCATGGGTACAGGAGGAGGTAATGTTCCTCTTATTATAAACGAACGTTGTTCTACGATAAGCGTAAATTCTGAAATTGCAAATGCATTGATGGGTAGTGATTATAAAGGTGTTCAATGTGTTTTTGAACCTACACCTCAGACATTGAAAATCCGCTCCGGTTGCGAAGGTGGAGGCAAAGGTGCTTTGATTCAAAACGACAAATCAGCAACGCTCTCCTGTAACAACGATCAGACAGTGTTTGTGCCTTTTAGAAAAGGTACTCGCCCACATAATAAGGAGGAAGGTCAAAAATGGGAATCTTCTGAAATCGCCAATACCTTGAATACTTTCGATACAGGTGAAAGCAGATACAATGAAGTTGCCGTTAAAGTTTACGGTATTTGTTCTGATGGTAGCAACTCCATGCATTCTGATAATCCGCACAGTGGAATTTACGAAGCTGATACCAGCCGAACCCTTGACGGTAACGGCGGGAATCCCTCTTGTAATCAAGGCGGCATGGCGGTTGTTGCTCTGCAAGGAAGTATGATTGGTCGTAATGATAATAACGGTCCCCAAGGTAGCGGTTTGAACGAGGAGATTTGCTTTACACTGAATACCATCGATAAACATGCTCTAGCCTATAGCCTTGATCGTTCAAGCTTTAATCAAGGAAAGAAGGCACAGTTTGATATTTCTATAAAAGAAGAACAGGCTCAAACATTGGTAGCACGCGGACCTCATGCTGTGGCACAGGCCGAAACTGAATATATTGTTCGCAGACTTACACCTAATGAATGTGCTATGCTACAAGGATTTCCTCCAAATTGGTGTGAAAATTTAGAAACCTCCGAACCCACTGAAGCTGATATTACTTGGTGGTCGGAGGTTTTTGAAACTCATCGAAAGATTATCGGAACGAGCAGCAGGGCTAGAAGTCACAATCAAATTATTAAGTGGCTTCGGCATCCGCACACAGATTCCGCTGAATATAAGATGTGGGGTAACGGCGTGGCTCTGCCTTGCGTCCGCTTTGTTATGGCAGGAATCGTGTGGGCGGTCGAACAGTCTTTATGATTTGCGTGAAGGCTTTACATTATCGTCGGGAGCAACGTTTCCTTCGATTGAGCCGTGAGCACCTTCGTGTTCTTTGATGCTATTACGGATTAATACCAATATGTGACTATTCAGAGAACGTCCTTCGTACTCAGCCACGAAACCAAGTTTCTCAAGCATCTCTTCTTCGATGCGGATGGATACGCTTTTAACTGCCAATGGATTCACCTCCGATTTAGATATACTGTGTATTTATTGTATAGCCGGTTTATGTTATAATGTTTTTGTTAGCTATACCGTATATCTGTTAGATTTGAAGTTGAGAAGCAAATAAACATAACTTGCATTCCTGAGCGGAAAGAGTGATGAATTACCTACTCCAACTCAGAGAGGTAGGTGAATTATATGGATGAGCATTTGCTTAAGGTAACGGAGGAATTCATAACCCAGCGGATAAACTGGCATGGACAGAACGAATCTGAAATGGTGAATAATACGTATATGGAGCTACGTACGTTTGTTGAACAACTGAGTGAAACCCTGACAGAAGAACAGCAACTCCTGCTCCGCAACTGCGAGAATGCGTATCGTGTATCGGATGGAGAAAGCGAGAGATTCTATTACAATGCCGGTTTTAGCGACGCAATAAAATTACTACTCCATTTCGGCGAGGAAAGTTAAGTTTATCGGGTAAAACGGCAAGAGAGCCAGTCACGGCTCTTTTGTCTGTACAGTGCACATATTTTTGTGTCTGCTTTCGGCATACCTTTGGTACATTTACTTTTACAAATGACTTGCTATAACGAGTGTTTAGAGTGATTAATGGTGTACCAAAAATAAGAAAGGCGGTATGCAATATGGAAATTAGATTTAACATAACAGGAGAACAACGCAAAGCATTGGTAACAGCAATCACAGAAGTTTTGAACACACCTAAAAAATACCTCGGAGCCCCGACATTCGCCTATGAAGTCGGAAACTGCAAAATCGATAAGACAGGAACACTTACCGGAGAAATCACACAAGAATTGCTAGATATACTTTTGGCGAAAGGGTTCAACTTTGACGCACCGGAAGGAAATGAGAGAATTATTCCGATTGGCTCGAAAGCGGCCGAAGAAGTAGTCGACCGTTTAACAATTAAACTGCCGTTGGATGGATTTAACGAAACAGCATTGAACAATCTTGAAAAATTGGTTGCAAGCAAGTCGACTCTTATAAAGAAAGCACTGGGAGCATCCGAATTGCCGATTGAACGAACAGGAAATATGCTCGTTTTCCCTTGGTTCAGCGGAGACCTGTCTGCGGAAGAGGTTAATTCCTATGCACAATTTATTACGGCTCTTGCTACGATGGCAAAGGAACAAAAACGCATAACAGCAAAAGAAAAATCAGTGTATAATGAGAAATATACATTCCGGTGCTTCCTTCTTCGACTTGGATTCATCGGAGCAGAATATGCGGACTCAAGAAAAATCTTACTGGCTAATCTTTCCGGCAACAGCAGTTTCAAGAGCGGCGAACGTAAACAACCTGACACAGATATTGAGGTGGCGATATGAACGATGTGTTTCCATCAAGAGAAACAGTTACAAGGATTCGTAGCCGATATTCGACTGGCTCCCGTATTGAACTTGTTTCCATGAGCGATCCCTACACCACACTTAAATCCGGCGACCGTGGCACTGTTAGAGCAGTTGATGATATTGGTACAGTATTTGTAAATTGGGATAGCGGTTCGTCATTGGGCGTAGCTTACGGTGCAGATGAGATTAGACTGTTGCCGTCTGAAAGCGAGGATCACATATGAAAATAAGAACGGACGGAGCAACACATCATGAAGTTATGGTTGATGTAAGAGATGTTTTGAAAGCATTGAAAGTACGGCTTAGATTCGTTGATATTTACGGAGAAGCGTATGACCATACAAATCACAAAGGAATAGAAGGTATTTACAAAATTGAGGATGTATCTCGCCACGGTTCACCTACATGGGAATACACTTTGATAACTGATAAAAAGAGTGATATAAAAGCCTTTGAATCTATAGATTACTTGCTTGAATACTTAGAAATTGAGGTCAATAGTGGTTCTTGACAGCGATTCCACTCTTTCCATTATATGGTGACATGGATATTGTCAAAAAAATAGGGTAAAATTATAACTAAGGATTTGATTTCACTGAGGATTGAAACCTCGCAGATTGAAAAAATATTAATTGGAGGACTAGAACATGAAAGATGAAGTTTTCTCAGGGATGGTCGCCCAGCTTGAGGATGGTTTTCAAGAAATGGACAGCGACCTGACCACAGCACTTCTTGATACTGATGAAGAGTACGCTGTCATGCATAAGCGGACGATGGAACTGGAAGAAGAGTTCCCATTCATCGAATCGATAATGGAAGGCGAAGGTGCTGTATCACTTACAGCCGAGCAACACGCCGGATTGGTGGAATATCTCCGCATAGTGAATGAGATGGAAAATCGTGAACGACTCAATCTCTACTATGCCGGACATCGTGACTGTTTTGTCTATCTCAAAAAAATCGGTTTGATGTAGGCAGTGCCATGTTACAGCAATGAAAAAGGAATCTCGTGGATTTTTATCCGGAGGTTCTTTTTTCATTGTTGTAAGGTACACAACTCTTAGACGATTTAAAGCCAAAAGATTGTGTAATAATAAGTGCGAATTACCTTGCTATTACATGCGTTTAGAGTGATTAATGTACATGCGAAACACACCAGTGTGGCGGAGCAAATACTCGAAACGGAGGAAAATAACATGTTTAATAACAGATTTGGGATTGAAATAGAATTTACAGGAATCACAAGAACTCAGGCGGCAAAGGTTGCTGCGGATTTCCTTAACGGAACAATAAGCGAAGATTACGACCATTATGATACCAAACAGATAACTGCACCAGACGGCAGGGTTTGGAAATTCATGTTCGACTCCAGTATCAAGGCACAGAAAAAAGAAAATGGCAGATTGGTTTCGGCAGGCGACATATACAAGGTCGAATTAGTAAGCCCGATACTCTCTTACAGAGAGGACATTGACACCCTACAAGGACTTATACGAAAACTTCGCAAGGCTGGCGGATTAACAAATAGCAGTGCAGGAATTCATATACACCTTGACGGTTCAAACCACACACCAAAAAGCATCAGAAACTTTATAAACATAATCGCCAGCAAGAACGACCTTTTTTATAAGGCACTTCAAATAGAGCCTGACCGCATGAGATACTGCAAAAAGATGGATGAATATTTGGTAGATAGAATGAACCAAAACAAACCGAAAACTTTCGACCAAATCGAGAATATTTGGTACGAAGGCTACGGCGAAAATAAAAACCATCATTACCATAGCAGCCGCTACCATTTTTTGAATCTACACAGCTTTTTTACAAGACACCGCACGGTCGAGTTAAGAGGTTTTAATTCAGAATTACACGCCGGTAAGGTTCGCAGCTACATTGTTTTAGCACTAGCTCTCAACCAACAAGCATTAACCCAAAGAAGCGCGAGTAGTAAAAAGAATCAAACCGAAAATGAAAAATTCGCAATGAGAACCTACTTAAACCGCATCGGATTCATTGGTGACGAGTTCAAAAATTGCAGAGAACATCTTTGCCAACACTTAGCGGGGTCAGCGGCTTGGCGATTTCGGACAGCCGTTGCTTGATAAATAGTCCACAAGGGGCGATATTCGCCCCTGTTGGCTGACCGTAAATATTTATATAACTTTAATAATCGCCCAAACATGGGCAATTCTACGCACAATAGCGAAGATTACAAGGAGGAAAAGACAATGAACAAAGAAAATAAGATTTATATAGCCTATGGCAGCAATCTAAACCTTGAACAAATGAAATACCGATGCCCATATGCCACGGTGCTTGGCAATGGTACAATAAACGGCTACGAGCTTTTATTCCGAGGCAATAACGGTGATGCTGTGGCAACAGTCGAGCCAAAACATAACAGTAGCGTTCCCATCCTGCTTTGGGAGATAACTCCTCGTGACGAGGAGGCTCTTGACCGATATGAGGGTTGGCCGCATCTCTACCGAAAAGAAACAATTGTGGTAGATTACGAAGGTCAGCAGTTGGATGCAATGATTTATATTATGAATGATGGCAGACCACTCGGATTGCCTAGCGAATTTTACTTAAATACTATTTTACAGGGATACGAATCCGCTGGCTTTAATCGCCTACTACTGGAAAAAGCAGTTCAATTCTCTGGTAAACACAAAGGAAAAATAAAATGAATGTTTGAAAATTATCCTATAGCAAAAATTTAATAGAAACAAAAACTTTTCAGAGTCGCAAAAGCGGCTCTTTTCTTATTCCGCAAAAAAGGAGGCGGTGTTATTTGCGAAAACTTAAAAAATACAAACCTACCACTTTTAAAGCAGACGGTTCGGTGTATAACAAAAATGCAGCAAACGATGCCGTTACTTTTATAAATTGCCTAAAGCATACCAAAGGCGAATGGTATGGACAGTCGTTTAATCTTATTGACTGGCAGGAGCAGATTGTCCGTGATTTATTCGGAATACAAAAGCCAAACGGCTACCGCCAGTTTAACTCGGCATATATAGAAATTCCGAAGAAACAAGGTAAATCAGAACTTGCGGCGGCGATCGCACTTCTCCTCACATGCGGTGATTATGAACATGGCGGTGAAATTTATGGCTGTGCATCAGACCGACAGCAAGCATCTATTGTTTTTGATGTGGCTGTTGAAATGGTGGAACAATGCCCTGCTCTGAAAGCACGTATCAAACCTTTGATTTCTCAGAAACGATTGATATATAAACCGCTTGGTAGTTTTTATCAAGTGCTTTCGGCAGAGGCTTATACAAAGCACGGACTAAATGTCCATGGTGTTGTTTTTGATGAACTCCACGCCCAGCCGAACCGACAACTCTACGATGTTATGCTCCACGGTTCAGGCGATGCAAGAAAACAGCCATTGTTTTTTCTTATCAGTACTGCCGGTACAGATCGCCACTCTATCTGTTGGGAGGTTCATCAAAAGGCAGAGGATATTTTAAACGGTCGGAAAATTGATCCGACATTTTACCCTGTACTATATGGTGTGTCGGAAGAAGCGGATTGGACAAGTGAAAAGGTATGGAAACAAGCGAATCCATCACTGGGTATCACGGTTGAAATAGATAAACTTCGTGTAGCTTGTGAAAACGCAAAAACCAATCCTGCTGAAGAAAATTTGTTTCGCCAACTTCGCTTGAATCAGTGGGTGAAACAATCGGTACGTTGGATGCCGATGACAAAATGGGACACTTGTGGATTTCCGGTTGATATGGAAAGTCTGAAAGGTCGTGTTTGTTATGGCGGTCTGGACTTATCCTCCACGACGGACATCACTGCATTCGTATTGGTGTTCCCGCCATTGGACGAGAGCGACAAATTTCAAATCCTGCCGTTCTTTTGGATGCCGGAGGATAACATTGATCTTCGTGTCCGACGAGACCACGTTCCTTATGATATATGGGAAAATCAAGGTTTTCTGAATACGACCGAAGGCAATGTTGTTCATTATGCCTATATTGAAAATTTTATTGACGAACTTGGAGCGAAATTTAATATTCGAGAGATTGCCTTTGACCGCTGGGGTGCTGTGCAAATGGTGCAAAACCTTGAGGGTTTGGGTTTCACTGTTGTGCCTTTTGGTCAGGGATTTAAAGATATGTCACCACCAACAAAAGAACTTATGCGATTAACTTTAGATGGCAAGCTGGCACATGGAAATCATCCTGTTCTTAACTGGATGATTGATAACATATTTGTCCGTACCGATCCTGCTGGAAACATTAAACCGGATAAAGAAAAATCTACTGAGAAGATTGACGGTGCAGTGGCGACTATCATGGCACTTGACCGTGCAATTCGTAATCAAGGAGGTAGCGACAGTGTTTATGCAGAAAGGGGATTATTGATATTATGAGTATTTTTTCAGTTATGTTTCGCCCAAGGGATAAACCCAAAGACGATAATCCGACTAATAAAGTCAGTAGTGCATTCAGTTTCCTGTTCGGTGGAACATCATCAGGAAAAGCGGTAAACGAACGTACTGCTTTGCAAACTACAGCGGTATATTCTTGTATCCGAATACTATCAGAATCCATTGCAGGACTGCCAGTCCATATCTACAAGTACAGCGATGACGGTGGCAGCAGCAAAGACAAGATTGTCAGCCATCCGCTGTATAAACTGCTCCATGACGAGCCAAACCCGGAGATGACTTCATTTGTGTTTCGAGAAACGCTGATGAGTCATCTTCTTTTATGGGGAAATGCTTATGCACAGATTATTCGTGATGGCCGAGGTAATGTGCTGGCACTTTATCCTTTGCTCCCAAATCGGGTAGAGGTTGACCGTGCGACAAACGGCGAAATTTTCTATTCATATCGAAGAGAGTACGGCGAAAAAGGGTATGACGGTAATACCACGGTCACTCTTCGGCGTGAAGAAGTGCTACACATTCCCGGACTTGGATTTGATGGTTTGATTGGCTATTCGCCTGTTGCAATGGCTAAAAATGCCATTGGAATGGCGATTGCTACAGAAGAATACGGTGCATCCTTTTTTGCTAACGGTGCAAATCCCGGCGGTGTACTTGAACATCCCGGTGTTGTCAAAGATCCTCAACGAGTAAAGGATAGCTGGAACAGTGCTTATCAAGGAACAAAGAATGCACACCGAGTAGCTGTTTTGGAAGAAGGCATGAAATATCATCAAGTGGGTATTCCGCCGGAACAGGCACAATTTTTAGAAACTCGGAAGTTTCAACTTAATGAAATTGCTCGTATCTTTCGTGTACCGCCTCATATGATTGGGGATTTAGAAAAATCAAGTTTCTCCAACATCGAACAGCAATCGCTGGAGTATGTTAAATATACGCTTGATCCATGGGTTGTTCGATGGGAACAAGCACTTCAAAAGGCTTTGTTGCTGCCGTCTGAAAAACAGACGTTTTTTATTAAACTGAACGTGGATGGTCTGTTACGTGGTGATTACGTCAAGCGGATGAACGGTTATTCCACAGCACGTCAAAACGGCTGGATGTCGGCAAACGATATCCGTGAACTGGAGAACATGAATCGGATACCGCCCGAAGAAGGCGGAGATTTATATCTTATCAACGGTAATATGACTAAACTTGCGGATGCCGGTTTATTCGCAAAGCAAAACAAAAACGAGGAGGACACCAAATGAAGAAATTTTGGAATTGGGAAAATAGCAATAACAACGATGACCGCACCCTCTATCTCAACGGAGTAATCGCTGAAGAAACTTGGTGGGGCGATGAGGTTACACCGAAAATGTTCAAAGACGATTTACTCTCAGGCACAGGAAATATCACAGTTTGGATTAACTCACCGGGCGGTGATGTATTTGCGGCAGCACAAATTTATAACATGCTGATGGAATATAGCGGTCAGGTTACAGTTAAGATTGACGGGCTTGCGGCAAGTGCGGCTTCGGTCATCGCTATGGCGGGTGATGAAGTTTATATGTCGCCTGTTTCGATGTTGATGATCCATAATCCAGCTACCATCGCATGGGGTGATTCGGAGGAAATGCTCCGTGCCAAAGCGATGCTGGATGAAGTCAAAGAATCCATCATCAACGCTTATGAATTAAAAACAGAATTATCCCGTGTGAAACTTGCTCACATGATGGATGATGAGTCGTGGATGAATGCAAAAAAAGCAGTGGAACTTGGTTTTGCAGATAAAATCATGTTTTCAGATGACGAATCATCGGAAGATATCGCTCAGGGTTTTGTTTTCAATCGCATGGCGGTTACTAATTCCCTGTTGAATAAATTTCCGAAAAAAACTGAAACAAAGAAGTCTATAGGTACACCAATTGAGTCGCTAGAAAAGCGACTTTCTTTAATTTCACATTAAATTTTAAGGAGGACTACACAATGAGTAAAATTTTAGAACTGCGTGAAAAACGTGCAAAAGCATGGGATGCGACGAAAGCGTTTCTCGATACAAAACGTGGTAACGACGGCATTTTAAGTGCCGAGGATACCGCAACATATGAAAAAATGGAAAATGAGGTTGTGGCGCTCGGAAAGGAAGTCGAACGTCTGGAGCGTCAGGCTGTTATTGACTTGGAAATGAATAAACCTACTGCATCTCCGATTACGAATAAACCTTCTGAGCCGTCTGGTGCAGAAAAGATAGGAAGAGCGTCTTCCGAGTACAAAAAAGCATTCTGGAACAACATGCGAGGTAAATCTGGTACGGAGATTGCAAACGCACTTCAAGTTGGAACAGACAGCGAAGGCGGATTTCTTGTACCGGACGAATTTGAACGTACGCTTATCGCTTCTTTGGAGGAAGAGGATATCATGCGTCGCTACGCTACTATTATCACTACATCAAGCGGCGACCGCAAAATTCCTGTTGTTGCTTCTAAGGGCGAAGCAAGTTGGGTAGATGAGGAAGGTCAGATTACCGATAGTGATGATTCTTTTGGACAAATCTCCATTGGTGCTCATAAGTTGGCCACGTTAATAAAAGTTTCTGAAGAACTTCTTAACGACAGTGCTTTTGATCTGGAGGCGTATATCGCTCGTGGATTCGCAAAACGTATCGGTACGAAGGAAGAAGAAGCGTTTCTTACAGGTAACGGTACAGGAAAACCTCTTGGTATTCTTGCTGATACCGGCGGTGCTGATGTTGGAGTGACGGCGGCGAGTGCGACGGCTATAACACTGGATGAAATGTTAGATTTGTTCTACAGTCTTAAATCACCTTACCGCAACAAATCCGTGTTTGTCATGCATGATTTGAGCGTCAAAGCCATCCGCAAGCTCAAAGATGCCAACGGACAGTATCTGTGGCAGCCATCAATCAAAGAAGCTACGCCGGATACCATTCTTGGTCGTCCACTGATTACTTCTGCATATATGCCTACCATGGCGGCAGATGCGAAAACCATTGCATTTGGTGACTTATCTTATTACTGGATTGCCGATCGACAAGGGCGTGTGTTCAAACGATTGAATGAACTATACGCAACTACCGGTCAGGTTGGTTTTATGGCTACACAGCGTGTGGATGGTAAATTGACATTGTCTGAAGCCATCAAGGTTTTAGCACAAAAATCTTCGTAAGAAAAGGAGTCAGCGGTAATGACTGCATCAGAGAGAACACGAAAACTGCTTGAGAAAGTAAAGGCGAACCTCATATTACAGCACAGCGAGGATGATGAACTTCTGCTCGGCTACATTGCCGCCTCCGTTTCCTATGCCGAAAGTTATCAGCATCTACCGAAAGGTCGGTACAAAAACCGATGTATGCCTCTGACTACTGAACAGGCGGTTATTATGCTGTCCAGCCATTTTTATGAAAGCCGAGACGGCTCAACGGCAGGATTTTTCGCCGATAGTGTTCAAGCCGGTCAACAGGTTTGGAATACAGTAAATACGCTTTTAAGACTTGAGAGAGATTGGAAGGTGTAAGTATGTCATACGGAAAAATGAACACCTTTATTGATATCATCACTACAGAACCACACAAGGATGATGAGGGTTTTGCAAATACAGGTGATACGATTTTAGCCAGTGTCAGAGCTTATAAAGAAGATAGGCACGGCAATGAAAGATGGGCAAACAGAGCGGCGTTTTCCGAAGCGACCGCTTTGTTTCGTTTTCGGAAATTATCAGGTCTGACAGTGGAGACTTCCTTTGTTATCACTTGTGCTGACGGACGTTACAAAATTGTGAGTGTTGAGGATATCAAAGGACGAGGCATGTATATTGAGGTTTTAGCTGTAAAGATAGAACCGACTATTGGATAAAAATGAATGGGGGCGGACTTAGATGGCAAAAGTAGACGTTAAACTGCCGGAAGATTTTCTAATAAAGATTTCAAAACTGGCGGACAAAACAGATTCTGTTATTCCAAAGGTTCTGGAAGCCGGAGGCGAAGTTGTTCTTAATAAAGTAAAAAGCAATCTAAGTGCCGTTATTGGCAGCAGAACCAAATATACATCCAAATCCACAGGCGAATTGGAATCGGCACTCGGTATAAGCAGTGTAAAACAGGATAAGAACGGTAACCACAATATAAAGATTGGTTTTGCCGAACCTCGCTCCGGTGGTGGCAGTAACGCCAAAATTGCTAATATTATTGAATACGGCAAACACGGGCAACCAGCAAAACCTTTTTTGAAACCAGCGAGGTCATCATCCAGAAAACAATGTATTGATACGATGAAAGCGAAGCTGGATGAGGAGATTGGAAATATATGAGCATTTTAAGAGAGTTGAATACATTACTGGATGGACTCGCCATTCCTGTTGAAACAGGTATTTTTAAAGGAAAAGCACCGGAAGAATACATCGTTATTACTCCGGTTGCTGACACCTTTGAACTTCATGCGGATAATAAACCGCTGTTTGAAACACAGGAGGCTCGCCTGTCTTTATTTTCAAAAAATAACTATCAGCAGAGAAAAAATCAAATCGTGAAAGCACTACTAAAAGATGAATTTACAATAACAGACCGCAGATATATCGGTCATGAGGATGATACAGGATATCATCACTATGCTATTGATGCAGCAAAAGAATTTGAAGTGAAGGAGGATTGATTATGGCAACGATAGGTCTTGATAAGTTGTTTTATGCCAAGATTACCGAGGCACAAATCACAGGAGAAGAAACGTACGGTACACCCATTATGCTGGCAAAAGCCATCTCAGCAGAACTATCCATTGAACTTGCTGAGGCTACACTTTATGCCGATGACGGAGCCGCCGAAATTATCAAGGAATTTAAAAACGGGAAACTCTCCCTTGGCATAGATGACATAGGGCGAAAAGCGGCTGAAGAACTGACAGGTGCTACCGCTGATGAAAACGGTGTACTGATTTCATCAAGTGAAGATGGCGGAATTCCTGTTGCTGTTGGTTTTCGTGCAAAAAAAGCTAATGGCAAGTATCGTTATTTTTGGCTGTACCGTGTGAAATTTGGTGTACCGAGTACAAACCTTGCAACTAAGGGTGATAGCATTACTTTTTCCACTCCAACTATTGAAGGCACTGTATCACGTCGCAATAAGTTAGACGGAAACGGCAACCATCCGTGGAAAGCTGAAGTTAATGCAGATGACGAAGGTGTTTTGGCGGAAACAATTTCTGGTTGGCACACCAAAGTTTACGAGCCTGTGTTTGACAGTGAAGGAGATTGATTGAAATGATTGAAGTAAATTCACCCACGCCAAATGAAAGAAGTGCAATTGTAAATATCGGCGGTACGGATTTTGAAATGATACTGACTACTCGTGCTACCAAGGAAATCGCAAAACGATATGGCGGACTTGAAGATTTGGGCGAAAAGCTGATGAAATCAGAAAATTTTGAAATGGCACTGGATGAGATTATATGGCTTATTACACTACTCGCCAATCAAAGTATTTTGATTCATAACTTGAAAAACAAATCAAATCCTATGGATGTATTAACCGAGGACGAAGTAGAACTTTTGACATCGCCTTTGGAACTCGCTACATATAAAAGTGCTATTACCGAGGCGATGTTCAAAGGAACAAAACGTGATATTGAAAGCGAGATTGACCAAAAAAACGTGGAGGTCGGGTAAGTGACGAAGAGTTACTTACTCGACTTCTTTATTATGGAACGGTTCACTTAAATAGGTCCGAAGATGAAACATGGCTGACTCCCATTGGTTTACTTCTCGACCTGTGGGAATGTCACAAACAGTATAACGGTATGGCAAGAGCAAAAAGAGAATGGTTTATTGATGACATTATTCCAGAGGGCATTTGATGTAGTTTAAACGAAGGGAGGCGGTGTGATTGTCAGATAATTTCGGTCTAAAGATTGGAGTCGAGGGTGAAAAGGAATTTAAAAATGCTTTGCGTGATATTAACCAGTCGTTTAAAGTTTTAGGTTCTGAAATGAGTCTTGTTGCTTCACAGTTTGATAAAAACGATAAAAGTATACAGTCTCTTACCTCTCGCAATAATGTATTGGAAAAAAGTATTGATTCTCAAAAAAATAAAATTGAAACCCTCCAAAGTGCTCTTGATAATGCAACTACCTCTTTTGGCGAAAATGATAAAAGAACACAGAACTGGCAGATTGCCCTCAATAAAGCACAAGCTGAACTTAATGGTATGGAGCGTGAATTGGATCAAAACAATAAAGCTCTTCACAAAAATGCTGATAGCACAGATGATGCCGCAGATAGTATGGAAGATGCCGCAGATTCGGCGAGTGAACTTGCAGACAGTGCCGATGAGATGGGATATGAACTGAAAGATGCCGCAGACAGTGCTGAAAAATCCAGCAGCAAGTTTGATAAGTTAGGCGGCATCTTAAAAGGTATCGGAACAACTATGGGTGCTGTGGTCGTAGCCGCAGGAGCGGCAGCCATAAAACTCGGTAAAGAAGTCGTTCAGCAATTTGGTGAGTTGGAACAGAATCTCGGCGG
>JGI994J12354_10000405_pt1 | contig 42599 bp, 46 predicted proteins | sample IntmicLarv3ML3BL_FD_12354 | JGI IMG/M metagenome (IMG submission 12354) | reverse complement strand
ATTCTGCCAAAAAGCCAAACAAAGACTTGTAACCACCTCTAACGCATGCTAACATACAAGCGGGATTAAGAGGCGGCCCCTGTGGTTATTGGCTTTCGGGCTAATAATTCACAGGAGGGTCACTTTATGCAAGCAGCAATTATAACAAATAATAAGGATACACTGAAGCAGTGGAATGCGTGCTTCTATAGCTTGCTATCTAAAGAACAAACGATTTAATGATATTTAATGGCATAAAATTATCATTAAATATAAATTTTGAAATTTAACGACAATAAAAGCGGAAATTCGTTAGAATATGTGATATACTTACCTAAAACAGCAAAATTAGGTAGTGGTTTGTATGTCATATTACTTTAAGGACAATTTAAAAATATCCAACGAAAACATCGCTTTAGATTATCGTCGGGAAATTGATGAGGAATTTTATTCTTTATTATCTGAAGCAAATAGACTTATCGGAAAATTGGATGGAATATGCCGATTTGTTTCGCATGTGGAATTTTACGAGAAAATACTGCTGATACAAGAAGCATGTGCCTCTTGTGGGCTTGAAAATAAAGCAGTACATTTTTATGATTTTTTTGACAAGACAGCAAACACCAAAGAGCTTCTACTGCCTACTAATTTATTAAGTGCCATGAGTTATGCTAGAAATAGCACTTTTTCGGATAGTACGATAAAAACGATTCATGGTATCTTGATGAACAGCGAAAAAACAGAAACTAAATATCGCAACTCTGAAAGAGTTTCTGTGAACGATACATTTTTTCTTAATATTTCTCAACCGATTCCATCAAACTGGATACCCACTGCGATTAGTGACATGAAAAAGTATATCACAACTGATGCATCTGATAATGTATTAATAAGAGCAGCAAAAGTTCTTTATCAACTCGAAGTGTTGAAACCTTTTGACATGCGTAGCAGTATGATTTCCCGGATGATGCCTGCACTCATATTGAAATGGTCGGGACTTCTATCTCATCAAGTCTTGGGATTATCTGGTTATATGTTGGATGCGAAAATTGAGTATAAAGATCGTATTCGTTCTACCTATAATCGCTGGGAAAATATGATGAGTGTGCTGTGGACAAAGTTCTTTTTAAGAGCAATGATTGACTCCTCAAACAAATCCATACAATTAGTTGAGGCTTTGGAAGATGCAAGAAAATCACACATAGACATGTTGCCCGAAATAAGCAACGGCAATAAATCCATTCAACGCATCTATGACTATGTTGCGGAAACTGTCATAGTCAGCGTGCGTCAAATAGCTGATGATCTTGGATTATCTTTCAGTGGAGTATTGAAGGTCATAAAGTCATTTGAAGATGCGAAGATTATTCAAAGTTTAACGCCTAAAGAGAGATATAGGACATACGGATATGCTCCGATGTTGGGGTTGGTTGAGTACAAAGGAGTATTTAATGCTGATTAGCGTAAAAGCTTTCCAAGACACTTGTAATTTGCATACCTGGTAGGTTGGAAAATTTTACTTAAGGTTGCAGTTTGGCAATAATCGGTGGTTGTGCTCTGGCAATATGTCGAACGAACAATATTTATATGATAACTAGGAGAACAGCATGAATACAGAACTTGAAAAAACCTAGGTAATTCTCGCACAAGCGCCGAAAGTTTTCTTAGAAAGTATGACATTCAACGATGACACCAAATTATCGCTTAGCCATAACAGTATTATTGTGTTCACAGGCGCTAACAACAGCGGAAAAAGCCAAGTTTTGAAAGATATCGAACGCTATTTTGACAAATCTAATCAAACACCAACTATTGTTATCAAAAGCGTAGACTGTGATTATTGTGGAACCATCGAGGATGCAACGTTCCGTAAAGAACGATTTTTTGTAAACCAGCAAGGGCATTTTCAGATGCTTGATTCTGGCATTTCCTTTGAAAATAGCACATTGAAACAGTGGTGGAGTGATCACACATTATACAACGGCCTTCATATGTTGTTCGTTAAGCTACTCAACACGGAGTTTCGTTTGACTGCATCAAACGCATTGAACAGAAATAATCAACCGGAAAAACATCCCATTTACAAATTGAATAAAAATGAGACACTCGCGCAGAAATTGTCAGATTATTTCCGCCAAGCTTTTGGCATTGATTTAGTTGTAAATCGCAATGAAATGCAGACTATTCCGCTACATACTGGGCAAGTCTCTGACAAAAGGGCATTCACGATAGATAAACAAGATGATTATTACAACCAAGTTGCCGCACTTCCAAAGCTCCAAGAGCAAGGTGACGGCATGCGTAGTTTTGCAAGTATTCTACTTGACACCTTCACATCTGACTACTCAATAACACTTATTGACGAACCTGAGGCATTCTTACACCCTCCACAGGCAAGGCTCTTGGGAAAAATGCTTGCGAAGAATAACCCGGATAATAGGCAGCTATTCATATCCACTCATAGTGAGGATTTTTTGCACGGATTGCTTGATGCAGATAATGCGAATGTGAAAGTAATCAGAATTAACCGAGAGAATAGTAGTAATAGAATGAGCATCCTTGAAAATAACGAAATCAAAAAACTTTGGGGGAACCCATTCCTACGATACTCAAATATTTTAAGCGGACTGTTCCATGAAAAAGTAGTTGTCTGTGAAAGCGATTATGATTGTCTGTTTTATCAGGCAATTATGGATGCAATCTATGAGAGTAAAGGCGAAATATCTCCCGACATTTTGTTTACCCATTGTGGAGGCAAGACACGCGTCAAAGATGTAGTAAGTGCATTGGTTGTTGTTAATGTTCCAGTTGTTGCCATTTGTGATTTCGTCTTGCTAAATTCAAGCCAAAACTTAAAGCCGATAATTGCTGCGTTTGGAATGGACTGGGACTCCACATTATCTACAGATATGAAGATTATCTATGACAGCATGAATGCGAAATGTAGTGGTGGAAATGACGCTTGGGAACAAATTAAAAAAATTGGCACGGCAGGATTTACGGGTAGCGAGCCGACTGCGTATGAAAAAGTAGAAGCTGTATGCAAAGCAACAGGTCTGTTCATTGTTCCAGTTGGCGAAATGGAGTGCTTTGACAAAACCGTCAACAAGGAAAAAAAGGACTGGGTTTATCATGTGTTAGAACACTATAATTTAGCAACTGAGTCAAAATTGGATGGTGCACGCAAATTTGTTCAGGAGGTAGTTGATTTTAGAAGAAATGCAGAAAATACCAAGTAGAATAAAGTGGTTACAACCAATGAACATACTGCGCAGATTACCTTCGTATCCAACATCACATCGTCGATTATCCATATAACAAGAGTCTTAATTGTTGACCTTTAGATTATTGTAAACAGTCGGTAACCGTGTTGACGAAAAATACATAATATTTTTTACCTACCTTGACAGACGCTTATTGCCGGTTAAGTCAAGATGATTTACAAGCCGGTGAATCCATGAGCATACAAAATCAAAAAATCATCTTGCAACGCTACGCAGACGAAAATCAACTTTTCAACACGCAGTTTTTTGTAGATGACGGATTTTCGGGTGTGGACTTTGAAAAACGCGAGGGGCTTCAATCCATGTTGCGTGAAGTGGAAGCCGGTCATGTGGCTACGGTCATAACAAAAGACCTTTCAAGGCTTGGACGTAATTATTTGAAAACGGGTGAACTAATCGAAATCATATTCCCAGAATATGAAGTGCGCTACATAGCCATAAATGACGGTGTAGACACAGCGAGAGAAGATAACGAGTTTACCCCCCTGCGAAACTGGTTTAACGAATTTTACGCCCGCGATACCAGTAAAAAGATTAGGGCAGTCAAGCAAGCACAGGCAGCACGGGGCGAGCGTGTAAACGGTGAAGCGCCATACGGCTTCATAATCGACCCGGCGAATAAAAATCATCTTTTGCCTGACCCGGAAACTATGCACGTCGTAAAGCAAATTTTCAATATGTATGTGCGCGGCGAAAGAATATGTACTATCCTTGACTGGCTGAAAGAAAACAAGGTTTTGACCCCCGGCGAATTATACTACAAGCGCACAGGCAAGGCGCGTCACCCACGGGCGCAGTTAGGCGCGATTTATGCGTGGTCTGACAAAACGATAAGTGATATGCTGGCACGGAAAGAGTATCTTGGGCATACCATTACAGCTAAAAAGTATACGGTATCGTACAAGACAAAAAAAGAGCGGCATAATCCGCCCGAAAAACAGCACTTTTTCCCTAACACCCACGAAGCGTTGATTGATGAAGCGACCTTTGAGTTAGCGCAAAAGAGAGCAGCCACAAAACAAAGACCTACAAAGTCGAACGAAATTGATTTATTTTCAGGACTTCTCTATTGTGCTGATTGCGGGTACAAAATGTATCTGCAAAAGGGAGCGGGAACGTTGGAGCGCAAGCACGCCTATACTTGCGGCAATTATCGTAACCGTGCGAGGAATGATTACAGTTGCACAACGCACTATATCCGAAAAACAGTTATAAAAGAACTTGTATTTGCCGACCTGCAACGTGTTTTGCGTTATGTCAAAACGCATGAACAGGCTTTTATCCAAAAGGCTACCGAATACGGCGACGCAGAAGCAAAAAAGCTGTTGGAGCAAAAACGGCGCGAACTTGACAGGAGCGCAGAACAGATACGGACAAGTTTGTAAAAGTCGTTCAGCAGCACACCGATATTCAGGAATTAGATTATGAGAACGTTCACGAATTTATTGACCGTATTCTTGTCCATGAGCCGGATCTGGAAACTGATACCCGCAAGGTTGAAATCTTTTACAGCTTTGTCGGACAGATTGACAGCGACGAAGAAAAAACAGAAAACATCTCCTATGTGCGCCGTGAGAAGCGCAACATAAAAAGTATCGTTATCTGACCCGTACTAAGTTAGTCCCCGACCATCCATCGTCGCAGTAGTAATCTGCTATCTGAAAGCCCTTTTCTTGACAATAATTTGTCAGAATGGTTCGCTGTGTTTCTATGCTGCCGCTTTCTCCAATCTGACCATCTTCGGAGGATAGTCGGCAATAGATGGCAACGTTATATTTATCTTGCTTTGTAATCATTTTTCTTCTCCTTTTTGAGCGCGGCTTTGTGCCAACAGCAGTATAGCGAAAGCTTTTTCAGAAAGCTATGACCTAATCTGACAAAGATTCGTTCGTAATTTGTTGCACACTAGACGACTGAAAGGATTCGCAAATTAGGCTTTCTATGCGGTTCGCAAAGGCTTCTTCGCCATCAAAAAAGCTGCAAACTATGTATTTGGTGCCACGAATTGTTGTTGAATTTACATCGGTTAAATTACTTTCAGCATAAATTCCGTTCATTCCCCCACCCCCTCAGCCACAAACTTCTTTGCCGTTTTCAGCGGCACATATCCCCTTGACTGCTTCACTAGCGACACAGCGCGGCTTCTAAAGAGTCTGATTTCTTCGTCAGAATAATCTATCAATGACGCAAACAACAGATTCGCTTGCGCCAGCTCTACCGCTATTTTGAAGGACAGCTTCGCCATGTGCTCTTCCATATTTTTCAGTTCGCTTCGCTCAGTCATGCTATATGCTTTGGCTATTTCTTTTGCGAAATCTTGGAGCAAATGCCCGCCGAGATACTCGCGCAGGGCCGTTTCAAGAAGCTCCGAGCGCGAGTCGAAACCGAGTTTTTGAATGTTTTCACCTGCCAGCTTCAGCGTGTTTTCTGTCAGCGAAACGGTTATTTTTTTAGTTTTTTCTTTCATTTAATCCTCCTGCTTGTCCAGATAGTGCTGGAAGCCATAAATGCTGTCATAATAGACTGTGCCAAGAGACTTCTGCACATCTGCAATACACCTCTCCCGAATTTTCTCGAAATTCTCTGGCGGAATACATGCCCTGCTAGCGCTTACATGCGCCGAAATCGAAATCTCAACTGCCAGCCTGAAAAGCTGCTTGCAGATGCGGCCTTCCAGTCGCTCTAGCATTTTTTTATTTTTTGTGAGTAGGGTTTTGGATATGTATTTGTCCAAATCTGTCGCGTTTAGGTATTCCACGTAAAAATTTACGGCTTCGCAGATTAGCTCGTTTCGGTTACTGAAGTCTTTGTCTTCAATTGTTCTGTCCATTTTTCTTATTGTGTCCGGTTGTATGTGGACGGTGATTCTTTGTTTCTTCTCGGGTGTCATATTTCCTCCATAAAATGTTGTTTTTAGGGCTTGAGTCTTTTAGGATGGCTTGGCGAGTGCTGCGGCTGTGGCAGTTTTTTCGGTTTGGGACTTCCGCGTTAACACGAGTGTACGCAAACTTGAAATCCTCGAACGGCTTTGCCGGTCGGCGTTTCAGGCGTTTTTGCCGCGAAAGCGGCATAAACGCTTTAACCTGCACTTGGTTTTGTCGGCTTTTACCCCCTCACTATTACATACGGTTTAAGAAGGCAAAATGGGGCGCTTTTAAAAAAATTTTTCACCCCTTATCTTTCTATATAATTTTTCGAGGGCAAACGTTGCATGATTGGAAAAAATTTCTTGCGACAGAATTTTATCTCCCTACTTCTTTAAAGGAAAAAGCCCGGGGATTGGACGAAACTTTTTTTGCAAAACGATTAAATAACAAAAAAATCCGCTTGCATTTAAATGCAAGCGGATTTTTGATGCGTCCGTCACTTTTTCTTCTGTTTTAAATATCTTTTAAAATTAGTCCTTAACATTTATGTGCTTCACAAAAAGATGGGGAAATACTTGGCTTGTGCGACTTTTTTCAAAAATGTGTGCGCGCTCAGTGAAATTGCTGCTTAGCATTGCCTTTCAGCTTTAATCTGAGGGGCGAAATTGGGCACAACGAGGGGCGCGAGTTGGTAGAGTGTCCTTTCTGCAGGTACGGCGGTGCATGGCAACATGATGGAATTAGGGGGCTCTGTGCTTTGCTTTTTATCGCTCCGCTCATTATATACTTAATACCGGATAATAGAGGCACTGTTAAGACTTGCAACTTGCAAGCCTTAACTTTTTAGCCGTTTTCTGTTAGTTCTATCTTTCCGTGGTTTTCTTCAAACTCCCTTATGCAGTTATTTATCAGAAACATAACTTGCCCGCTTGCAGAGCGGTCTTTGTATTTAGCTACATAATGAAATTTTTTGAGGACATCTTCGTCTATCCTGATGCTTATATGTTTAGTTTTATTCATTTTATCACCCAACTCGCTTATTTTGCACTAAATATATTTTTTATAGGCTCAAGCCTTCGAAAAAGTCATTAAATTCAACGTTGAAAATGGTTTTTAATGCCACCAATTCACTCACGCGAATATTGATTCTGTTTGTTTCGATTTTTGCATAGGTGCTTCTCGAAATATTTATTTCCATTAGTTGCAATTTTGCCACGACTTCATCTTGGGTTAGCTTACTTTTAAGCCTCGCTTTTTGTATATTGCTTCCAATATTCATATCCGGTCTTATTTTCTGCATTTAAATCACCGCTTTCGTTCTGTATAATGAACATTTTTCTTGATTTTACATATTTCATGCTATATAATGTTTCGTAATACAGAACATTTGTGTCGGAAATAAGAAAGTGGTGATACTGTGCAATGTGGATTTGATTATTGTGTTTATAATCGCTGGCATGAGTGCGTTTTAGATGAAGTGCAAATAAACCAATTGGGAATGTGCGATTCGTGCGAGCTTGTCACTGTTCCAAAAGAGCATCTTGAAAAATATAAAAAGAGGCGCTTAAAAGAAATAGAAAACATTTGGGCAAATTATGATATTTAGCATCAATATAAAAAGAACCCCTCCGAGGATAAAATCCTTGGAGGGGTTTGGAGCTCCTGACCAGAATCGAACTGGTTACCTCATCATTACGAGTGATGCGCTCTACCGAATGAGCTACAGGAGCATATTTAGTTTTTTAGAGCAAAAGTCCTCATGCTTCTTTAGCGTCTTTCCTTGCCTTTGCTTGCAAGTGCCACCTTATCTACACTTATAGACCCCTTCATTACGAGTGAAGTGCTCTACCGACTGAGCTACAGAAGCGTATTTATTTATCTTGTTGCTTAATTTGCAACACCGAAAATTATATATCAGTTTAGCCGCAGAGTCAAGTGCTTTGCGGCTTTTTTCTCTAAACTGTTTTGCACCAAGCAGTCAATTTTATCCGCTTTAAAAGATTTATTTGCCTAATGTCATTAAAATATGGTAGGCTATAAAATGCTGTCGGGTAGTGCGCATTTCTGGGGGAGCTTTTAGCTCAAGGGGAAATTTGTCCACGCCTTTTTGCAGGGGCACAGTTGAGATTTTAGAATCTGCTTTTTTAGCAGAGTGAAAGGTTTGTGTGAAAAAATGCAATGTTTCAACAATAGGGCATGCGCTTGTCCAAATTTTAGCTGTCCCAACCACAGCAAATGCTGTGCCTGCATTCAAAAACACAGGCAGGCGGACGGGCTGCCTTTTTGCCTGTTTCCTGACAATAACGGTGATAAAAGTGTCTCTAATTACTATCGCAACTTGAAGGCGCGATTTGGTGGCTATGGCGGTTTTAAGGCTTTGGATAATAGCGCGAGTGGCAGCCGACGGGCTGCCACTCGTTTTTTAGTCGCACACTTTTATTTTCGCCTACGAGAGCGCATGTGGGCGTGGTGATTTTGCGGTTTTTTTAGAGTCGCGGAAAAATTAAAGCTCGAGCGATAAAAGCGCCGAAACTATCTCCTCAAAGGCGCAGGAATGCGAAGCTTTTACAAGAACCGTATCTCCGGGATTTATGGTGTTTTCAAGACTTTTTATAAGCTGCGCCCTATCCTCAAAAAAAATCGCAACATCGCCTGCGCCGCGCGCTGTGCTGCGCGACATTTCGCCCGTCAACAAAACAAGCGCTGCGCCGGAGGCTCTTGCAAATGTTCCTGTTTCAAAATGAAGCTCTGCCGAGGCTTCGCCAAGCTCATTCATGTCGCCAAGGATGCAAATATGCCGACCGGGTAGCCGAGAGAGCGAGCGCATTGCTGCCATTACAGAGGTTGGGTTTGCGTTGTAGCAGTCGTCTATTATGGTGATGCTGCCGCGTTTTAAGACGCGCGAGCGTCCGCTCATGGGTTCATAGGATAAAATTCCGTTTTTGATTTCATCGGCGGAAAGCCCAAGCTGCGCTGCAACCGCCCAGGCAGAGAGTACCGCATAAACCATGTGGTCGCCATAGGCCGGAATTTTTATCTCTTCCTCCCAGCCGGCGCAGCGAATTGTGCAGGCGGTTGTGCCATCCTCGTTTGTTCTGACGTTGAAGGCTCTGACGTCGCAGCTCTGCGACAGTCCAAAGGTCACCTTTTCGTGCGATGCTTCAAGACCCATCAGCAGGGGGTCGTCCCCGTTTATAAAGACCTTGCCGTCCGGAGCGAGATTTTCCAAAATCTCGCTCTTTGCCTTTAGAACGCCCTGTTTATCGCCCAATCGCTCAAGATGTGCGCTTCCGATGTTTGTAATCACCGCGTGGCTTGGGCAGACCATCTCGCCAAGGCGCCGCATTTCGCCAAAGTCGGAAATGCCCATCTCGATAACCGCTGCAGTGTGTGAGGCTTCAAGCCCAAAGAGGGTTAGCGGAACGCCAAGCTCGTTGTTCAAATTTCCTGCGGTTTTGTGGACAACAAAGCGCTGGGACAAAACGGCGGAGAGCATCTCCTTAACTGTTGTTTTTCCGACCGAGCCGGTTATGCCGATTATGGGAATGTCAAAGCCTTGTCTGTAAAACTTCGCAATTTCGCGAAGTGCTGTCTGCGTGTTTGGAACGAGGATTATGTTCCCCTCGAAGCCTTCTGGGCGTCGCTGCGCCAGAATGCACAGCGCCCCATCTGCTATTGCCGCGGCGGCAAAATCGTGACCATCGACCTTCTCCCCTTTTATCGCGGCAAAAAGAGCACCGGAGGTTACATGCCTGTTGTCGCGCACAATTGCGGACACTTCAAGGAGAAGCGCGCCTTCGTCCCCGTAAAACGTGCCGCCGCAGGCGGTTATTATATTTTTAAGACTTAAATTTTTCATATGTCGTATTTACCCAGAGAAATCTCGATTATCCGCTCGCACAAGGCTCCGTAGTCCATTCCAAGCGCTTCGCCCATCTGCGGGATTAGACTTGTCGGCGTCATGCCGGGCAGTGTGTTCGCTTCCAGGCAGTAAATCTCGCCGGTTTCCTCGCACCACAAAAAATCGCAGCGGCAGTAAGCATCTATCATAAGCGCTGACATCACGCGCTCGGCAAGGTCTTGAACACGCTTTGTGGTTTTTGCATCTATCGGCGCCGGGCAAATTTCAATTGTCGCTCCGGCTTGATATTTGTTTTTGTAATCGTAAAAGCCGCTTTTGGGGATAATCTCGATAACGGGCATCGCGGCTCCGTTTATAACTCCGACAGTAAGCTCTCTGCCTTTTATAAACCGCTCTACAATCACCTTGTCCTCATATCGGAAAGCGTCTGAGAGCGCGGCTTCATACTCTGCCGTCGTCCAAGCTATCGACGTTCCAACGCTTGAGCCGCCGCTGCATGGCTTTACAACGCAGGGGAATCCGACATTTTCATGCACGGCATCTTTTTTTGAGACTGTGATGCCATCCGGCGTTGCTATGCCGTTTTTTTGGAACAAATTTTTGCTCAGCGCCTTGTTCATCGCAAGGGCGCTTCCTAAATATCCGCTTCCGGTGTATTTAATGCCGAAAAGGTCGAGCATTGCTTGAACCTTGCCGTTTTCGCCCTCCTCGCCGTGCAGGGCGAGAAAGCTTATGTCTGCCGCGCGGCAAAGCTCGATTACATTCGGTCCGACGCGCCCTTTGTCCTCGCCGCGTAGGGCGCGCAGGGCGCCAATGTCGGGCAGGCCTTCCTTAACGCTGTGCTCCAAAAGCGTGTCGCCTCTTGAAAACACCTCCTCGGCGTTTTCAAAGGCTTTCTCATATCCGAGGTACAAATCTAAAAGGAGAACCTTGTGTCCGCGCGCAAAAAGCGCGCGCGCAACGCCGCTTCCGCTGGAGAGCGAAACATCGCGCTCGTTTGACAGTCCTCCGCAAAGCACCACTATGTTCATTGTAAGCACCTCTCAAAATCAAAAAAGTATCAAATAATTATACATTGTATCACACCGTTTTGCCGCGTTCAACAAAAAACTGTTGTTATGTATATTCCTCGTGTGCTATACTTATGAGTGCAACTTGAAAGTGGTGAATTTATAAAATGGAATATATCGTACTGGATTTAGAGTGGAATCAGGCGATGAGCGCCAAAAGCTCAATATACAACAAGCTCCCGATACATCTGCGCGGCGAGATTATCCAAATCGGCGCGGTTAAGCTAAACGCTGACATGACCCCCGGCGAGGAATTTCATATAGATATCCGCCCTGTATACTTTCGGCGCATGCATCACAAGGTTAAAAAGCTTACCGGCTTTGACGCGGAGCGTCTTAAAAACGGCGTGAGCTTTCCGGACGCTATGGCTGCTTTTCGCGCCTTTTGCGGCGACGGCTGCACCTTTCTCACATGGGGATATGACGACAAGGGCATCATGGAGCAAAACATAATCATCCACGACCTTGACTGGGACTGGATAAATACTTGGATAAACCTTCAGATAATCTATAACTTCCAAACCGAGGGCGACAAAAACCAAAAAGCGCTCTCCACAGCAATGGAACATTTTGAGATTGAGCAAACCCGAATCGCGCACGACGCGCTGGGCGACGCTTACAACACCGCGCTTGTCGCATCGCGGCTGGATTTGGAAAAAGGAATCCGGCAATATGACAGCTCTTCCCGGGTTTTAACGCTTAGCGCTGCCGAGCCCTCGCCGGACGGCATAATTATGCCCACGCCCTTGCAGCACATGACCTTTACAGGCTATGCCACAAAATCGGACGCGCTCGCAGACGACCTTATCCCAAAGCCCGTCTGCCCGGACTGCGGCGCCGAAACCGCTGCCACTCGCTGGGTTTCTCAGGGTGACAGGCGGTATATGTCGCTGGTGTCCTGTGGGGAGCATGGAAGCTTTCTCGTTCGCCTGAAATTCAAGAAAAACGACGACGAAACATGGAGCGTGAACCGCATCATATACAGGGCAAACCAAAAGCTCAAGGATTATTACAAGGAAAAGTCCAGCGCTGTTCGCAAAAGGAGCCGCCGCAAGGGATTTAAAATTTAACACACTCTAAAAAAGCCCGGATTTATACCCGGGCTTTTTTCCGTTTGGCACATGTTTCTTTACTTTTAGCCGGATTTATGCTATGCTTAAAGCCAATACTCTAACGCACTTGTGCGAATATTTTTAGGAGGAAATTTTTGTTATGAAGAAAATTACAAGCATTTTGCTCAGTGTTACTCTTATTGCGTCTCTGTTTTGCATTCCCGCAATGGCGCAGGAGGAAACAGGTTATGTGGACATGGTTCCAATTTCTGCCCCTGTTTCTACAGGTCCGGCGGTTTTGTTTAACGGTGATTACCTCACATTTGGCGATGCCCATCCCCAAATCGTGAACGACCGCACCTATCTTCCCCTTCGTGCCATTTTCAATGCCTTTGGCATTTCTGATGATAACATCACATGGAACGAAGCCACAGGTCTTATCACCGCAAATGCTGAAACTGTCATAATTTCTATGATTGTTGGCGATACAACCGTTCAGCTAACTTACCCCGGCGCAAACATTTTCACCTTTGAAATGGATGTTGTTCCCTTTATCGATGTAGAGCTTGGCCGCACCTATGTTCCTGTTCGCTTTGTTGCGCTGGCGCTGGGCTACAACGTTGGCTGGGACGCAGTTGCCGGAACTGTTATCATTGACGATGTCGCCGGCATCATTGCCGCAAACGGCGAAACATATGAGCTTATGGATAAGATCTCCGACTATTCCAGCTCATTTGAGAACACCAGATTTGCCGGAACTGCCGCATTTGACCTTGAAATGAGCATGCTTGGCGAAACTGTAGGTCTTGGCGTTAGCATGACTATGCTTCAGGAATATCTCGCTGTCGAATATGGTGTGACGGTTGACCTTTCTCAAATTGACCCCACGCTCTCTGTCATGAACATGGAAATTCGCGGCGACCTTGAAACCGGCGTTCTCTATATCTCCGCACCCGAGCTTTTGAGCGAGCTTGGTATTGACGGCGATGTTTGGCTCAAGCTTGACCTAGCTACGCTTATTGGCGATATTGGCATGGACTATTCTGAGCTTATCGCGCTCTCCATTGCATCTGCCGAGAGCATGACCACCGAGGACTTTATTGCAATAATGCTCTACAGCCTGCCTCTTGAGGATGTAAGCTACACCACTTCTGATATGCTTGCCGAACTAAACGCCATCATCGGCGACAGCGCCTTCACAAAAACCGGCAACACCTACACAAACAAAACGATTATTGATGGCATTGCTGTAGAAATCTCCGTCACCACCTCCGGCGACAAGGTTACAGGATACACCTTCACCGCCAAGGGCGAGGTTGACGGCATGAGCATCGATATGTCCATGAGCATGGTAAACAATAAAATGAGCGTTAACATGGACATCAATGCTGAGATAGATGGTCTTACAATGGAAATGACCCTCACCGTGGATGGAACTTATTCAAACTCCAACTCTGCCCCCAAAACCGAGCCTCCCGCAGGCGCGACAGTCGTTGATTTTGCAACACTTTTGGGCTTCTAAATTTTACAGCATTCAAACGCTCCGCCTGTCCAGTTTTTGGACAGGCGGAATTTTTTTGCCCTTAACCAAAAGACGCAGCCTTGCATAATTTAATTATACACACGTTAAACCGCAGGCTCGTGTGTTATGTCAGGCTGCTGCCTGTTTATAATTATGTAAACTTCGCTTATTGCTAAATACGGCTTTAGCAATAAGGCGTTAAAAAATTTAAGGGCGTGATTTTTTGATGAGTTATATTTTCAAACCGCAACACACCTGCTCTAACAAAATACGTTTTAAGCTGGACGGTGAAATTATAAAAAACATAGAGTTCACCGGAGGCTGCAACGGTAATCTCAAGGCGCTTCAGCAGCTTTTGGACGGCATGACCGTTTCTGAGATTGAAGAACACTGCCTTGGCATAAGCTGCGGTCCTCGCCCGACCTCTTGCGTTGACCAGCTTGCCATTGCCGTTCGCCTTGCATATGACGAGGAGCAGAGGGAGCTTTCTGCAAGCATAAATTCGTCCGAAAGTGCAGAGGATGACAAACCGGCGGAGTTTGGGGAGTCTTTAATTATGTAAACCACACAGTCTATAAACTTGGCGCAGTTTTAGCAAATGCTTGAACCTTTCCGGGCTTCGTGTTATGATGCTTTTACAAACCCTTGCTATCCGCTCATAGAAAAGGACTGATTTTTTTGAAGCTCACACGAAGACTTCCGCAGTATTTGCTCGGACTTATAATCATGGCATCGGGTGTTGTGCTGATAAAGCAGGCTGAGGTTGGCATTTCTCCGCTTTCCGCAATTCCTGCCGCGATTTCAAACCTGTCCTCCTACACAATGGGAAATGTCACCATCGTGTTTCATTTTTTCTGTGTTTTAATTTTGCTGCTTGTCCAGAAAAGGCTTACATTAAAAGCGGTTTTAATCCTTCCCCTTTCCGTTGCCTTTGGGTTTATAATCGACCTTTTAATGCAGCTTTACGCGCTGCCGGAAATTGGTCTGTGGCTGCGATATGCAATCTGCTTTGGCGGAATTGTCTTGTCCGGTCTTGGAATTGTCATGATAGTTGGCGCTGACCTCATGCTCCCTGCGCCGGACGCACTGCTGCGCTGTATCAGCGCGCGAAGCGGAAAGCCGCTGTCCACCGTTAAAATCGTAGGGGATGTCACCTGGGTTTTTGTGACATTTGTGATTGAGCTTGCCTTCTCTCGGCAAATTGTTTCGATTGGGCTTGGCACAATTTTTTCAATGTTTCTAACCGGAAAATTTGTCAGCATTTTTGGAAAAGCTCTGCCGCAGCTCAAGCCGGCAGTTGCAAAAGCTCCTTCTGACAAAGACAAGCGCTAAATTATCTCGTGCGGTTTTATCCGGCAGGCTGCCTTATTTCTTTTATGCTTTCATCCGCTTGTTGGGCAGATGTCGGCTTTTCGCATTTACCGTTTTCCGGCTTGCGAAAGTGCGCTTTGCCCAGCTTGTCATCAACAGCAAAAAATCCCAAATGGCAAAATGTCATTCGGGATTTTCTATATTTGGAAGATGAGCAAGCCGCTTGGCTTCGCCAAAATCAAAGTCCTCCGGCGCGTTGCCGGTTAAAAGCCGCAGCTTTTGCACTCTTTTAAGCGATTTAATTTTATATTCGAGCCGGCTGGCGCAGGCTCTGTCTGGCGCGCTCCACGCTGCCCTTAGTGAAACAGGGTTGTGACTTTGGGTATATTTTGCGCCGCGACCGCCCTCGCCTCGGTGCTCTCGAAGGCGCCGCAAAAGGTCGGTGGTTATTCCGGTGTAAAGCGAGCCATCCGCGCATTCAAGCATGTATACAAAATATATCTTGCTCCACCCCTTAAAAATAAATCATAATGGTGCTGGCTCCACAGCAGCCAAGGTTTTCGGCGCGAAATGTATAGCTCTCGGCATTTCCTGTGGCTGTTTTTTCGGCAGAAATTTCAAAAACGCCCTTGCTCGTTTTGCAGTAAGCTTCAAAAACCTCGCCCAAAACCGCCTGTGGGTTATATGTCTTGTTCGCTATAACGCTGTCATACCAGGCGAGAAATGTCTCCTCGCGCATATAATTTACCATGACGCACCTCCAATTTTATCCGGCGCAATTCTCGCGCACCTTGGCTTATATTGTATCACCAATTTTCAAAAAAGAAAATCCCTTGAAATTGAAATTTGCTACATATCTGTGTTAAAATGTTACAAAAGGCGGTGGTTTTTTTGAGTACAAAAAATTTAGTTCTCTCACATCTTGAAAAAAACAAGGGCAAAGCACTCTCCGGCGAGGCGATTGCCGGAGAGCTTGGCGTTTCAAGAAACGCGGTTTGGAAGGCTATCAGCGAGCTTCGCCGCGAGGGCTATGACATTGAGGCTTCCACAAACAGGGGCTATACCCTCACCCAAAGCCCGGACATTTTGTCTGCCGACGGCATAAGGGCAGGCTTTGAAAATCAGGCTCTCTCCGGCGAAATTTTCGTGTTTGAGCAGCTTGAATCCACAAACAAAACCGCAAAGGAGCTTGCCGGCTCCGGCGCGGCGCACGGCACAGCCGTTTTTGCAAAGCGCCAAACGGGCGGCATCGGGCGCTTTGGAAGGAGCTTCATCTCGCCCCCCGGTGGGATTTATATGAGCCTTGTTCTGCGCCCTGACTTTCTTAATTTTGAAAATCTCACAACGACAACGGCAGCCGCTGCGGTCTGTGTTTGCCGGGCGCTTGAGGGGCTTGGGCTTGCGCCCCAGATAAAATGGGTGAACGATGTTTTCTTAAACCGCAAAAAAATCTGCGGAATTTTAACCGAAGCAGTTACAGATTTTGAAAGTGGCACCGTTGGCTGGATTGTTCTTGGCATCGGCATAAATTTCAGCGTGAGCATGCAGGACATGCCCTCGGATTTGTCGCAAACTGCCGCCTGTGTTTTCCCGGACGGGAGCGCGCCCATCTCACAAAATGCCTTTGCTGTCACGCTTTTGGAGCTGCTTTTGTCCTGCTTCGCCGAAAGTTCCGATGCTGAGGTTTATGCGCAGTATAAAGCCCGGATGCTCGCGCTTGGCGAGGAGATTTTGGTAAAACAGGGCGACGCGCTGTTTTCCGCGACTGCTCTTGATATAAACGAAAGCGGTCATTTAATCGTGAAAACCAAGGACGGAGACACCTTGGCTCTCTCCTCCGGTGAAGTGAGCATTCGCATATGAAAAAGAATTGTCACCCATTTTTAATTTAATGGTTGACAATTCTTTTTTTTTGTATTATTCTTTAAGCACATTCTTTTTTAGGAGGCTTTCTGTGAAAAAATCTAAAACCTTTAGACTCACCTTTTGTGCCATTTTTGCCGCGACAAGTGCGGTTTTGTCGCCGTTTACAATTCCAATCGGCACTGTTCCAATCGGCTTTGTGCATATCTCAATTTTCCTTGCTGCCGCGCTGCTTGGCGCAAAATGGGGAACACTTAGCCAGCTTGTTTTTGTGCTTCTCGGCGCTGCCGGGCTTCCCATCTTCTCCGGCTTTCGCGGCGGATTTGGCGTTCTTCTCGGACCGACGGGCGGATTTATCTTCGGATATATCCTGTGCGCCTTTGTCACCGGATTTTTTATAGAGCGCTTTGGAAGCGCGCCAAAACGGGCGGCGCTCGCAATTGCGCTTGGCTGGCTGTGTACATATATCCCCGGCATTTTGTGGTATACCTTCATAATGGAGGCGAATATCATCGCTGCCGTTTCTGTGTGCATTCTGCCTTTTTTGCCCGGAGATTTCCTGAAGAGCATTCTGTGCATTGTGCTTATACAGCGCCTGAAGCCCATCTTCAAGAAGCTTGCAGGCTAGAAAAAAAGATGGCGGCGGAAAAAATTCCGCCGCTTTTTTACTGCGTCTGGCTGATAATTCCGTCCTCGGAAACCCTTGCGTTAAATGAAATGCTCTCATAATACTCAAAAATCTTCTGCGCTTCCTGTCCGGTGACAAGTCTTGTGATTCCGCCGCCTGTTATGCAGGGCACAAGCTTCACGGAAAGTCCCGTATCGTCTATTATAAGCTGTAGAAGGCAGGTGTAGACATTTGTGCGGCTAAACCAGAAATTGCCGATGCTGTAAATTATCGGCGCGCCGTTATAAAACTGCGCCCCCTGCAAAACGTGAGGGTGCGAGCCGATGACGGCATCCGCCCCGACGTCTATGCACATCTGCCCGAGCGTGCGCTGATAGTCCTCCAAAACTGTTGTGCTTTCAATGCCCCAGTGCAGCTTTACAATTACATAGTCGCTGCGCTCGGCTGCGGCGGAAATTAGCTCCAGCAAAAGCTCGTTATTAACCTCATCCGCGCGAAAAATGCCCGGGCTGGTCTCGCTCGCGCCGGGGGTGTAGACGGTGTAGCGCTCTATACAGCCGGCACCGATATAGGCAATTTTTCGACCGCCTGCGATGAAATATACAGGGCGCGAGGCTTCGTCAATGTCCATCCCGGCACCGATATAGGCAATTTCGGCATCGCGGAGGGTTTGCAGAGTGTCTGACAGTCCTGCCGCGCCAAAATCATAGACATGGTTGTTCGCGAGATAGGCAATGTCGCAGCCCATTTCTGCCAAAATCTCCACATTTTCGGGCGGCGAGCGGAAAACATACATTTTCCCGGCGAGCGGTGTGGCGCTGTTTGTATATGCAAACTCGTTGTTTAAAAGCAGCACATCCGCGCTTCGCATTTCGTCCAGAAGTCCGTCTTTTAAGACCTCTGACAAGTCGCCTGCCGCGCGCAGCACGGGCATGACATAGCCATCTGCCCCTTCGGTCAGATTAATATCGCCGCCAAAGGCTAAAACCGTTCTGCCGTCTGGCTCGCGCTCTCCGGCGGCTGTGTAAATCTCTGTTCCCAGCGTATCCACAAGATCAAGATAGCGGTCGCTTAAAACAAAAAGGCTCTCCCCTGTGCGCTCGAGGAGAAGGCGCGAAATTTCGCTCGCGTCCGGTGCGTCTAGCTCCGGCAGAGCTTCGAGAGCTTCCGGGAATTTTTCGACCCCAAGCCAGAGCAAAAAATCCTCCGCATCAATTTTATCATAGAGCGCGTTTTTAATTATGTCAACCGATTGTTCGATTTTTTCCTGGCGCTCTGAAAGGGCAAGCTCCTCCGGGTTTGGCGTTTTTGAGGGATCGGGCAGTGCTTGTGTTTCAGGCGCTGTGGGGGGCGGAGCTTCAAGGCGCTCGTCCTTTTGTGTGCCGTTTCTGCTGTGAACCAGCAAAACGCAGGCGGAGAGCACCACTGCAAAAATTAAAAACGGCAAAAGCCGCATCTTTTTCATAAAAAGTCACCTCGCTTCCTGCAATTATACAGGCTTTGGGCGAGAATGTCAAAAATCTCTGCGCGCACTTTTTATTATGTCAACCAATCATCAAAGCATATAAACAGCACAGCTTAAAAATTTAAGCTGTGCCGTTTAGTTTTTTTAACTTATATAAATTCATCAGCCCATATTTTGGGCTTCTACAAGGCGCACGCCGCAATAAGCCTCGCGAAGCTTTGGCTTTTCAATTTTGCCCGTGGGGTTTCGCGGCACGGGTGCGAAAATAATTTTTCTCGGGCGCTTATATTTTGGCAGGGCGCTGCAAAATTCGTTTATCTCATCCTCGCTGCACTGCATGCCTTCTTTAAGCTGGATAACTGCCGCGGCAATTTCGCCAAGGCGCTTATCCGGAACACCGATAACAGCAACATCGTGGATTTTTGGATTTGCGGCTAAAAACTCCTCTATCTGCACGGGGTAGAGGTTTTCGCCGCCGGAGATAATGACGTCCTTCTTGCGGTCCACCAAAAAGTAGAACCCATCCGAGTCACATTTTGCCATGTCGCCTGTGTGGAGCCAGCCGTCTTTAAGGCTGGCTTTTGTCGCCTGCTCGTCGCGGAAATAGCACACCATAAGCCCGGGGCCTTTAACGCAAAGCTCGCCAACCTCGCCCTGCGGCACCACGGCTCCAGTCTCGTCCACAATCTTGCACTGCCAGCCAAAGCCGGGCTTTCCAATCGCGCCAACCTTGTGTAGGTTTGAAACGCCAAGATGCACGCAGCCGGGACCTGCCGATTCGGACAGTCCATAGTTTGTGTCATATTTGTGGTGCGGAAAATAGCTCTTCCAGTGTTTTATGAGGCTAGGCGGAACGGGCTGCGCGCCGATGTGCATAAGCCGAAGCCGCTCTAAATTATAATCCGACATTTTAAGCTCGCCCCGGTCGAGCGCTGCCAAAATGTCCTGACACCAGGGGACCAGAAGCCAGACAATGCTGCAAGCTTCGCTTGAAACTGCCTCAAAAATCGCGCGTGGGCTAACGCCTTTTAAAAGCACTGCCTTGCCGCCTGTGTAGAGCGAGCCGAACCAGTGCATCTTCGCGCCCGTATGGTAAAGCGGCGGAATGCATAAAAACACGTCGTCCTTCGTTGTTTCGTGGTGCATTGCCTCCTGCTTTGCGGAATGTGTGAGCGCCGAATGCTTCAGCAAAATCGCCTTTGGAAAGCCTGTTGTGCCGGAGGAAAAATAAATCGCGCCATCATCATCGTCCTCAACAAGCACGCGCGGCGCGCGCGAGGAGCAGTTTGCCGTTGCGATGTGATAGTCCTGCGCGAAGGAAACTCGCTGCTCGCCAACATATATGAGAAGGCGGTTTTCAGAAATGCCCGGCAAAAGCTGCTGCACACGCTCCACAAACTCCGGTCCGAAAAACAAAACATCTGCCTGTGATTTATCAAGGCAGTATGAAATTTCCTCGGCTGTATATCTAAAATTTAGCGGAACGGCAATCGCGCCTGTTTTTAATATTCCAAAATAAACCGGAAGCCAGTCCAGACAGTTCATGAGCAGAACAGCCACCTTCTGACCTTTTTTAATTCCATAATTCATAAGCATGTTGGCGCATCTGTTTGCCTTTTCGTCAAACACGCCCCAGCTAATCTCGCGCCGGTATGGCGCGCCCTGCGCCGGCTGGATAAGCTCATATTCCTCCCAAGACACGAACTGGGCTTCAAGCTCCTCTGGATTTAGCTCCACCAGGGCGGTTTCCTCCCCGTAGAGCTTGCTGTTGCGCTCTAGCAAATCTGTAATCGGCATTTTGCTTCTTCCTTTCAAGATTTCTTGTCGCTTTAGCTATTTTGGTCTTTAAACCAGCTATTTTGGTCTTTAAACTACTAAAGCATAATAACCTATTGTTCGCCAAAAGTCAAGCTCAATTTGTGGCAATCAGCCAAATTTTTGATAATTTGCAAGCCGCTGTTTACCCCTGCAAATTAATGTGCTAATATTAGATTTGTATAACTGCAAATAATTCTTTTAGACTGAGATTTATTTATGAACAAACACTGCGTTTAGGTTTACATAACTTTGCGCAGAGAAAGTAGGGAGAAAGCCATGAAAGAGCTGATGCTTGGAAACGCTGCCGTTGCTCGCGGACTTTTCGAGGCTGGGTGCACCGTGGTGTCGAGCTATCCGGGAACGCCCAGCACCGAAATAACCGAGGAAGCGGCAAAATTTAACGAAATCTACTGCGAATGGGCACCCAATGAAAAGGTCGCGATGGAGGTTGCCTTTGGTGCCTGCCTTTCCGGGGCGCGAAGCTTTTGCGCGCAAAAGCACGTTGGGCTTAATGTTGCCGCCGACCCTCTTTTTACAATAAGCTACACCGGCGTGAACGCAGGTCTTGTAATCGGCGTTGCGGACGACCCCGCGATGCACTCGTCCCAAAACGAGCAGGACTCGCGCCATTATGCAATCGCCGCAAAGCTTCCGATGCTTGAGCCTTCCGATTCTGCGGAGGCTAAGGAATTTACGAAAATCGCCTTTGAAATGTCCGAGGAATTTGACACGCCCGTGTTTATAAAAATGTGCACCCGAATTTCCCACTCGCGCTCGATTGTTGAAACGGAAGCGCCGGTCAAGGCGCCGGAGCGCCCCTATAAAAAAGACATTTCAAAATATGTCATGATGCCCGGAAACGCGGTGCGCCGCCATCCCTTTGTCGAGGAGCGCATGAAACGGCTTACTGAGCTTTCTGAAACGACGCCGCTAAACCGCGTCGAGATGGCAGATTCCGAAATCGGCATCATCACAGGCTCTACAAGCTATCAATATGTGAAAGAGGTTTTCGGAAGCACGGTCAGCGTTCTAAAACTTGGCATGGTGCATCCCCTGCCGGTTAAAAAAATTCTCGACTTTGCTTCAAGGGTTAAGCGCCTTGTTGTTGTGGAGGAGCTTGACCCCATTATAGAAACCCACTGCAAGGCTCTCGGTCTTGAGGTTACGGGAAAGGACGCTCTTCCAATCCTTGGTGAGTTTTCGCAAAATCTCGTTGCCAAGCGCCTTGGTCGGGACACGCCGAGCGGCACGGCGCTGGATATTGATATTCCGAGCCGTCCGCCCGTCATGTGCGCCGGCTGTCCTCACCGTGGGCTTTTCTACACACTAAACAAAAACAAATGCACCGTTATGGGCGACATCGGCTGCTATACCCTCGGCGCAATCGCGCCGCTTTCTTCAATGGAGATGACCGCTTGCATGGGCGCTTCTGTCAGCGCAGTGCACGGCTTTAACAAAGGCACAAAGGGCGAGAGCGAGGGGCGCGCCGTCGGTGTTTTGGGCGATTCCACCTTTATGCACTCCGGCATGACGGGGCTCTCTAACATCGCTTATAACCAGTCAAATTCAACGGTTATAATTCTCGACAACTCCACAACCGGCATGACAGGGCACCAGCAAAACCCCACCACAGGACTTAACATCAAGGGCGAGCCTTCCGGAAAAATTGACCTTGAAAGCCTTTGCCGCGCGATGGGGATAAACAGAGTTTGCGTTGTTGACCCCAATGACCTTGCGGAAACCGACCGCGTGGTTAAGGAAGAGCTTGCTGCCGAGGAGCCGTCTGTTATCATCACGCGCCGCGCCTGCGCGCTTCTAAAGCATGTGAAGCATGCCCCGGCGCTGGCTGTAAACTCTGAAAAATGTAACGGCTGCAAGGTTTGCATGAAAATCGGCTGCCCTGCGCTTAGCACACGCGGCGGCAAGGCAAGGATAGATTCCAACATGTGTACCGGCTGCGGCGTTTGCCAGCAGCTTTGCGCCATTGGCGCACTTGAAGCTCCCGTAAAGGAGGGAAAATGATGGACACGAAAAACATTATGATTGTTGGCGTTGGCGGACAAGGCTCGCTTCTCGCAAGCAAGCTTTTTGGTTATCTTTTGATGGAGCAGGGCTTTGATGTCAAGGTTTCCGAGGTTCACGGGATGAGCCAGCGCGGCGGCAGCGTTGTCACCTATGTCCGCTATGGCAAGCGAGTTTATTCCCCCGTTATCGACGAGGGCGAGGCTGATTTTATCGTTTCCTTCGAGCTTTTGGAGGCGGCGCGTTGGCTCGGTCATCTGCGCTGTGGCGGTCAGGTTATCACAAGCACCCAGCAAACGGACCCCATGCCTGTTATAACCGGTGCGGCGGTCTATCCGGAGGATTTGGTGTCCAAAATCGAAAAAACGGGCGCCAAAATCCACGCGATAGATGCTCTTGCCCTTGCTGAGCTTGCCGGGTCCTCCAAGGCGTCTAACATCGCGCTTATGGGGCTTTTGTCCCGATATTTAGACATCCCGGACGAGGCATGGCAAAGGGCGCTTGCCGCCTGCGTTCCTCCAAAATTTTTGGAGCTTAATAAAAAAGCGTTTGAGCTTGGAAAAAACGCCTAAAGCCTGTTTACCCCCCAGCCGCCTTGCAGGCGGCTGGGGGGCTTTATTGGATATAAATTTAATCAGCCCAGCCGCCCTGAAGGGCGGCTGGGCTGATTTATGCTGGCTACTTATTTAAATTGCGACAGTTGGTTAGAGTTTTGCTACGATGTTTGAATCGTCTGTGTTTTTTGTAACCTCGCCCATTCCGTCTATGTCGGACAGGGTGCGCTTTGTATATCGCTTGAGCGCCGCGCCAACGATGACGACAACAAGCAGGACAACACCTGCTATAATATTTAATATTTCCATAAGCGCTCCTTTTTCTTTTTGTTGTACCAGCGGATAACCTTAAAATCTATCACAAGCTGCGCGATATAGGAAAAGCCAACACACAAGCTGACCAAAAACGCTGCTAAAGCAAATGTACTCATTGCGCCCATATCAACACGCTCCTAAATTTCAGAAATTTACGGCATTTTCTCTCATTGCACGAAAATGGTTGGGTGTAGCCTCCAGACGGGTTCCCCCACGCATTATTGTGATTATTATAGCACACATTCCCCATATATTGCGTTAAAACTGTGTGAACGACAACTTGCCACTTGCAAATGACATCCACAGCGCATTTTTTTATGCTTCGCTCAGAACAGTGTCGTGCTTTGGCGGCACTCCCTGGCTTGTGTTGCCCATTGCCGCGCTGCTGTAATCCTGAATATATTGACGAATTTCCTCCACAAACTTGCGACCGACCGGAATGGACGCGCCGTTTGAAAGCGTTACCTCCTGCCGGTAAAGCGCCTTTATATGAGCCACATTCACAAGATAGGACCTGTGAACGCGAACAAAACCACGCCCGATAAGGCTGTTTTCAATTTTGCCAAGGGTGGAATAAAATTCAAAGCGCTCATTTTCATAGTGTATGACTATTACATAATTTTGAACCTCAAAATATAGAACATTTGGAACTGAGACAACACGGCTCTCACCAGCGCAGGTGACGGTTATAACCTCGTTTTTTCGCTTTGAAATAAGCGCTGCCGCTTTTAGGCAAATCTCTTCAATTTTTTCATAGGGGGTGAGGTTCTTGACTATGTAATGAAGCGCGCCAACGTCAAAGGCATCGAGCATGTGGCTTTGGGAGGCTGTCAAAAAGATGATATCGCATCTGCAATTTTTTTCGCGAATCCAGTGCGCCATCTCAACGCCGCTCATTTCGGGCATGTTTATATCGAGAAAGACCAAATCAATTTTGTCTTCCTCATCTTCCAATGCAAAAGCGAGCTCTTTGCAATTATAGAAGAGCTCAATTTGAACTTTTATATCGTTTTTCTTGAAAATCAGCTCCAGCATGCTGCGATGCTCCAGCAGACTGCTGCGGTCATCGTCGCATATTGCTAGTTTTAAACTAACCATCTTAGCTCCCTCATCTGTTAGGCAAGTGCCGCCCTCAGACAATCTCATAATTAATCTATACACTTTTAATACGTTTTTAAGCTACAAAAAGTTTCGTTATATTGTTTAGGATATCACAATTATTTCAGTTTTGCAATTATAAACCTTGCATATTTTTTGTATATTATCTATTTTTTACGATAAAATTTCAAAAAACAGCGGTTTTGGATAAATTTGTCAGCACATTAACCCACTTCGGCTTGTGCTTTCGCTTGTTGATATGCTACAATATTAATCACTAGGATTGAGAGGTTTTTAATGAGAAACAGATTTTTTTGCATTTTAACAGCTACGCTGCTGGCGCTTTTGCTCTGCGGCTGCGAAATTCCTTTTTACGATTCCGCGCCGCCGGACGTTGCTTCTGCGGCATCGCCGGAGAACTCAGATTTCACGATATACTTCATTGACGTTGGTCAGGCGGACTGCGCGCTGATTTTAAGCGGCGGCTTCGCCATGCTCATAGACGGCGGAAATGTTGCCGATTCCGACTTGGTCTATGCCTTTTTGAAGGAAAGGGGCGTTTCCCACCTCGACTATATAATTTGCACCCACGCGCACGAGGACCACGTTGGCGGACTTACCGCGGCGTTTTCTGCCGCAAGCGTTTCTGCGGTTTATTCCCCGGTTGATACATATTCCAGCACCGCCTTTGAAAATTTCAAGGCTGCTGCAGAGGCACATTCGCTCCCTCTTGTGCGCCCTTATCCGGGGGACACCTTCTATCTTGGCGAGGCGGAGGTCATCGTTCTTGGACCTGTTTTTGACTATGAAAGCACAAACAACACATCAATCGTTGTGAAAATCATCTATGGCGAAACCTCTTTCCTCTTCACGGGTGATATTGAGCGCGAGGCAGAGCTTGACCTTATCGAATCCGGCGCGGAGCTTTCTGCCGATGTATTAAAAGTCGCGCATCACGGAAGCGCGACCTCAAGCTCCTATCTTTTTCTTTATGAGGTTTCTCCAAGCTATGGCATTATCTCCTGCGGTGTGAACAATTCCTATGGTCATCCGCATGATGATGTTTTAAGCCGCTACAGAGACGCCGATGTTCTTTTATACCGAACCGACATGCAGGGAACCATCACCTGCACCAGCGACGGAAAAAACATAAGCTTTAGCGTCGAGAAAAACGAGAATGCCGTTACAAACCCCAGCGAGAAAAACGAGGTTATATACATCGGAAATATAAATTCTAAAAAGCTGCACCTTCCCTCCTGCGCCTCGCTGCCTGCCGAGCACAACAGGGTGAGCTTTTACAGCCTTGAGGACGCTTATTCTGAAGGCTATGAAAACTGCGGAAGCTGCATGAGGTAATTTTGATTTTTTTGGGAAGCTTTGCCCCTGCGCCGACTTCATTTGAAGCTCCTGTGCTTTTTGGAAAATGGTCGTTATTAATCCGCACAGAAGCAGAATGAATCTACAAAAGTCAAACCGCCGATTTTAGTAAATCAGCGGTTTGTTTTTTTATTTTTTCAAATTTTTAATAGCCGCGCTTTTCTCTGCCGCGCCCAGGAGGGCTGCGATGAAATAGCTCTTCACGCAGGCTGAAACAATTTCCTCAATAACCCTTGGAAGCCACACAACCGTGAACGGCAGCATTTTCCAAGACTCAAAAAGCACCTCGCGAAGTATCACGGTGTTTAGCGTTGTAACCACAAGCCCGGAGAGAAGCATAGCCACAAGAACTGCCAAAAACCGGCTCTTCTCTCGCCGCTCTGGCAAAATGCGGCATATCACAAAATCCACCACAATCGTGAGCGCTGCCATCGCACCGCTTGCCAAAAGCCCCCAGGTCATCGTCAGCAAGTATCCCACAAGGTTTCCGGAGGGGCTGCTTGTTTTGATGGTTCGCTCTATAACCATGCGGCTCACGGCGTGCATTTCGCTCGTGTCAACGGCTTCAACTTCGTGCCTGTCGTAAAAGGCGCTGTCCACGCCATCGTGACGCAGCGCATACATGTTAAACGCGCCAAAAGCCAGAAGCAAAACCGCGAAAAGCAAAATCGCAACGCGCAAGGGTCCGGCTTTTTTGTTTTTGAGCAGCAGCCAAAGACCGCCGCGGATAAATCCACCAAGCGCGACCACTGCCGTCATCTGCGGCAAATATGCGCCCACGGGATTGAGCACGAAGCCAAGCAAATCGGAAAGTCCAGAAACTGCCGCACCGTAAAAAGGTCCGAACAAAAACGATGGCAGGGTCGAAAAAATTCCGGAAATGCCGACCTTCATGCCATTTTGTCCGAAAAACGGAATGTAAAACGTTGTAAGCCGCGCTAGGACAAGCGCGATGCTAAGGCACATGGCAGAAACTGCAAGGCGCCTAAGGCGCAGAGAAGATTTTTTCAAAGCAATCACCTTTCTCAATAAGTTTTTAATACTGCAAAAAATCTTCTTATCGTTTAAACATAAAAAAGCACCCCTTGTCATGCAACTTTGGCTGCATGACAAGAGGGCGCAAAGGCTCCCCAAAAATGCAGCAGCGGAAGCGGAGATGTCACCGCGAAGCTTTAGGAGAAAAATCCAAAAACCTCTTCGTCCGGCGACAACTTCCCATCCGCCGGCACTTTACGCACCATTCCTACTCTGGCTTTCATTTGCTATATTTTATTATGCGATGTGTTAAAAAGATTTTAGCACATCGCCGCATATTTTTCCAGAAAAATTTTTAGCTCTCGCCCGGTTTTTAATGTGGGTGGGAGCTAAAAAATTAAGTATTCAAAAAGCCGCAGAGCTAGCAGCAAAATCTAAAGCCAAAGAAATTGCACACTGCGCTTGTGACGCAAAACGACCAGCAAATCCGGTTTGGGTCGCAGTTTATGCTTTGAAAGCCGAAGCCCGCTCCGGCACCCTCATAAGCATAGCCACCATGCTCAATTTGCGCCAAAAGCTGGCGATAGTGCATGTTGCCCGGCGACATCTGGCAGGCACGGTTTGCGCCGTCAAGCGCGGCAACGCGGTTTCCTACATTGTAGCTTGCGATGGCAAAAAGATAATACCACTCGCTGCCGCGCTGCATTTCTGACAGACCTTGCAGAGCGTTTATCGCTTCTCTGAAATGGCGCATTCTGATGTAGTTTCGAGCGGCGCGAACTTCGTTTGGCTCGTTGCTTTGATGTTGCTGCTGCGCGCTGCCATAGCCATAGCTGCTGTATCCGCCGTAGCCTGCAAAGGGGTCTTCGGCTTGCGGCTGTGGTTTTTTTATCTGGTCATAGGCTGCGTTGACCTCATTCATCTTTTGCGCGGCATATTCGTCGCCGGGGTTTAGGTCGGGGTGATATTTTTTCGCGAGAGCGCGATATGCCGCCTTTATCTCGTCGTCCGAGGCGGTTTGAGATATGCCTAAAACACTATAAGGATTGCTTATCATCTTTCGCCCCCCGTTTTTGTTTCTTTTGTGAATATTGTGTCCACACACCAGAATAAAACACATTTCGCAGAATGTCAACATCCTGCACAAGCGGCAGTGCTTCAAAAATTTCCGTACCCTCGGCAATTAACATTTTCAGCATTTTTGTCCGCTGCTCCTCACCAAAGCTTTCGCCGCCAAGGAAGGCTAGTGGGTTATATGAGCTGCGCTTTTTGTCGCGCTCATAATCGGTGCAGGCATCCATCATGTAGACAAAGCGCCCCAGCGCCTGCCCGAGCGCGCGAAACCGCGCCGAAAAGCTGTCCTGCCGGCAAACAAAAATTTCGCCCATCAAATCTCCAAAGCAGTTTGCCGCAGCATCCGGCGATTTTTCGCCCGAGGCTTCAATTTTTGCAAGGCTCTCCATACAGCTAGAAATTGCGGCGGTTTGCCGCGGATGGCGCGCACAGGCAAGCTCATAATGGCTTTTAAGAAGCTTTGACTGCAAAAGCCGTCCAAAATTTCGATCGTCCTTCCAGTCGTCGGCGCATTTATGATATGCGAGGGCAACATTCATGTCGGCGGCATAGTCTGTAAATTCGTTTTTCCAGTATGTGTGCTTTTTTGTGGGATGCACCGCGCAGCGTCGTGCGCCCTCCTCGCCGCATGGCTCATACATAGAACTTAGCAGTAGCACGAGAAAGGTCATGTCATAATTGAGCGTAAGGCGGCAAAGCTCGCCGTGGCGCTCGCCAAGCGCCCAGCAAAGTCCGCAATAGGCGCCGCGATAGCGCTCTGCCCGTTCGGGGCTGAGGGCTTCTTTGTTTGCGACAATATATCCAAACATAGGCTTTTATGTCTTCCTCTCAAAAGCCGTGCCGCATTTGCTGCATGTAACGCGCACCTTGCCGACACCGCGCGGAACGCGCAGCATCGCATGGCAAGAGGGGCATTTGAAAAACTTGAAATCGCGGCGCTGAGCCATGCGCTCTTTTTTATTTTTAAAATGGATAAAAAGCTTGCTTTTGCCGCGTAGAAATTTTGCATTTTCCAGGCGGCGTTTTTCAAGCTTCTTTGAGAAAATCCGAAAATAGGCATAGAAAAACAGCACAATTGCAAGATATCCCAAAATTTGTCCAACCGCTTTGCTGAAAGTGTTTGCCACAAGCTGCAGGATGATTAAGCCGACTGCAAAATAGCTCAGAAATTTGGAAAATTGGTCAACCCCATATCTGCCGTACATGAATCTGTAAAATTTTTCTCTCATACATCGGGCTCCTTGGCTCTCGCGCAAATTTAATCATTTTTTTAACGCTATTAGTATCTCAAGCTACAGTGAAAAAGTCAATTAACAAATCGTAAACTTTGAGCGGACCGCAAAAATTATTGCAACACTTCATAAAATATGTTAAACTAGAAATGTTGTACACTTATGGAAATTAGAGGATTCTTATGAAACACAACGCTTACACCCAGTTTGGCATTGAGGACAAAATCATTTCCTATTGCGAGGGCATAGAAAAAAAGCTTGTTCCCCGTTTTGCCGAAATTGACAGCATTTCCGAATTTAACCAGCTCAAGGTAATTTCGGCAATGCAAAAAAACAGGGTTAGCGCCGAATGCTTTGCGGGCACCACCGGCTATGGCTACAACGACATGGGACGCGACACACTAGAGCGTGTTTATGCGGACTGTTTTGGAGGCGCCGCCGCGCTTGTTCGTCCACAAATCACCTGCGGCACACATGCCCTTGCCGTTGCCTTGTCTGCAAATCTTTTGCCGGGCGACGAGCTTTTATCCCCCGTTGGCGCGCCTTATGACACGCTTCACAGCGTTATCGGCATCCGCCCCTCCCCCTGCTCGCTTGCGGAATATGGCGTTTCCTATTCCCAGGTTGAGCTTCATCCGGACGGCAGCCTTGATTACGGAGGAATCCGCAACAAAATAAACGCGAAAACAAAGCTCATCACAATTCAGCGCTCGAAAGGCTATGCCATGCGCCCAACCCTTTCCGTTTCGCAAATTGGCGAGCTTATCGCGTTTTGTAAAAGTATAAAACCCGATGTCATCTGCATGGTGGACAACTGCTATGGCGAGTTTGTCGAGGAGCTTGAGCCTTCAAATGTCGGTGCCGACATGATTGTCGGCTCGCTTATAAAAAACCCCGGCGGCGGTCTTGCCCCCATCGGCGGATATATATGCGGCAGCAAGGAGTGTGTTGACCGCGCATCATATCGCCTTTCCGCGCCCGGACTCGGTCAGGAGGTTGGCGCAAGTCTTGAAGTTAAAACCTCGCTTTACCAAGGGTTTTTCATGGCGCCGACGGTTGTTGCCGGTGCGCTCAAGGGTGCGGTTTTTGCCGCAAATCTTTATGAGTCCCTCGGCTTTAAGGTAATGCCGGACGGCTCGCAGTCGCGGCATGACATCATTCAGGCAATTGAGCTTTCATCGCCGGAGGCGCTTATCGCCTTTTGCAGCGGCATTCAAGCCGCTGCCCCGGTTGACAGCTATGTAACGCCGGTTCCGGCNCCNATGCCGGGGTATGACAGCGATGTTATCATGGCAGCCGGTGCCTTTGTGCAGGGAAGCTCGATAGAGCTTTCGGCAGACGGTCCGCTTCGCGCGCCTTACAGCGTGTATTTTCAAGGCGGGCTTACATGGCATCATGCAAAACTTGGCATCATGATGTCTCTTCAAAAAATTTATGAAAAAGGATTAGTGAATATTTAATTATGTGGTTTTGGTTTGCAATAATCGCCCTCGTCTGCTGGAGCGGCTCGGATTTATTTTCAAAAATCGGCTGCACGGACGCAAGGGACAAATATAGTCACCTTAAAATGGTTATGGCTGTCGGACTTGTTATGGGTCTTCACGCAGCATATGAAATCTTTTTTAACGGAACGGAAATTTCTCTGTCGATTATCATTACATATCTGCCGGTTTCCATGCTTTACATCCTCTCGATGACAATCGGCTACCTCGGGCTTCGGTATATTGAGCTTTCAATTTCTTCCCCAATTTGCAACTGTTCGGGCGCTATCGTTGCCATTTTGTGCATCATAACAGGCACGGCAGACGAGGTTGGCGCACTTCAGCTTGCCGCGACGGCGCTTGTCTGCGTCGGCATCATCGCCCTTGGCATTGTTGAATCTCGCGAGGACGAGGGGCTTCGCGCGCTGCGCCAGGAGGTAGGCAATTACAAATATTCAAAAAGCAAAATCGCCATCATCATCCCGATAGTTTACTGTCTGCTCGACGCGCTCGGCACCTTTGCCGACAGCCGCGTTCTCGAAACGCTAAACGAGGACTCTGCAAATGTTGCGTATGAGCTTACGTTCTTTCTCATCGGCACGCTCTGCTTTATTTATGTAATCATCATCAAAAAGCAAAAGCTAATTCCCAAAATGGAAGCTCCAAAATATGTCGCTGCCTTGTTCGAAACAGCCGGTCAGTTCGCTTATATTTACGCACTTTCCGACACGGCGCATGTTGCGATGAGCGCTCCGATAATCTCGGCATACTGCGCACTTTCCGTTGTGTGGAGCCGCATTTTCCTAAAGGAAAAGCTCTCGAAAAAGCACTATGCTGTGCTTGCGCTGATTTTTGTCGGCATCATAATTTTGGGCATGAAGGGCTAAGCGCCTTAAAACCAAAGACCAAAAACTCCTGTGGGCAAATTTGCTCACAGGAATTTTTTTATCATCATTTGTCCGAAAAAAACTCGCGCGCCGCTTTAATATCAAGCCTTATCTGGCGCATAAGCTCGTCCGCGCTTTTAAATTTTTGCTCGGGTCTTAAAAAACTGTGAAGCTCCACGCACACATTTTTTCCGTAAAGCTCCCCTGCAAAGTTGAGAATATTTGTTTCGACCGTTACCTCGCCTCCGTCAAAGGTGGGGCGAGTTCCAACGTTCAAAACTGCCAAATGCTCACTCCCGTCAAAAATTGCCTTCGCCGCATAAGCTCCGTGGCGCGGCACCAAAACATCTTCGGGAATGGTCATGTTAATCGTTGGCGCTTCAAGCGTTCGCCCCAGGCGATAGCCGGTTCTTACCGTCCCTGTCAGAAGATGCGGATGCCCCAAAAGCTCGTTTGCGCGCTCAATTTCGCCGCAGGCGATAAGCTCGCGAATGCGCGTGGAGCTGATTGTTTCATCGCCATTTTTAACCGGTAAAATTATGTCGCAAGAAATTCCCAGACCCTCGCAGTAGGTCCTCAGTCCTTCTGCCGTTCCCTTGCCTTTAAATCCAAAACGAAAATCATGTCCGACCACAAAATGGCAGACATTGTAAAGCTTTATTATATCGTCCAAAAAGCTGCGCCAGCTAAGGCGCATTGTTTCCTCGTTGAAATGCAGAAAAAACACATTGGAGATGCCAAAAAAGCGCTCGATTATGTGCACCCGGTCCGAGGCGCTGTTTATAAGCCGCACGCGCTCGTTCTTAACAAACAGGTCCGGATGGCTGTCAAAGGTGAGTACAGCGCTCTTTGCGCCGAGCTCGGCGGCGCGCCGGGTTGCTGTGCTCAGCAGCTCCGCGTGTCCCATATGTAGTCCATCAAAAAAACCCATTGCCAAAACAGTTTTTTTATCATGTGGCATTTTTGGTCCATCACCTCTCTTTATCGTAGGTTTACCAAGGCTTTACTCAAACCTCATAAAAGCTTTTTATAGTTGACATAATTCCGTCTTCGAGCTTTACAAGCGCCAAAAACTCTCCGCTCGCGCTAAATGCTCTGTAAACACCGTTCGCGCCGGTGCGAGAAAAGCTTCCGCCGTTTTTTATCCTTGCCTCCTGCTTTTCGGTCAGCTCAATAATGTCATATTTCTCAAAAAGCATGTGCGTTGGAAGCAAAAGCTCTGCCGCGCGCCCGGTCTGCGCTGCTTCTAAAACTTCGTCCATCGTGTGTGCGGCGCAGAGCGAAAAGCTGCCCACCTCGGTTCTGCGAAGCGCTGCCATGCAGCCGCCACAGCCTAGAGCTTCGCCAATGTCGGCGCAGAGTGTGCGTATATAGGTTCCCTTGCTGCAACGGACAAAAAGCTCCCGGTCATCTCCCTTGTCCTCAATCCGCGACAACTCAAAAATTGTGATTTCACGGGCAGGGCGCTCAACCTCGTGCCCCTTGCGCGCAAGCTCATAAAGCTTTTTTCCACCAATCTTCACGGCAGAATACATGGGCGGAACTTGCCGCTGCGCCCCTCTGAATTTTGCAAGGCACGCCTCAAGCTCAGGCTCTGAAACGCTGACCGGGCGGCTCTCCAAAACCGGTCCCGTGATGTCCTGCGTGTCGGTTTTGATGCCAAGGCGAAGCGCTGCCGCATAGCTTTTTTCGTCGCTCTCCGCAAATTCAACCGCGCGCGTTGCCCTGCCGATGAAAACGACCAAAAGCCCGGTTGCCATAGGGTCGAGCGTTCCGGAATGTCCAATTCGGCGCACCTTTAGAGCGCCGCGGAGCTTTGCGACCACATCGTGGCTCGTCCAGCCTTCGGGCTTGTCTATAAGTAAAATTCCGTTCATCAAAACGCCGCCTCTGTCTGAGCTGCCGCAAGCAGCGCCTGCGCAAAATCAAAGGGCGCAAGCTCCGCCGTGCAGCCTGCTGCCATCGCGTGACCGCCACCGCCAAATTTTGCGCAAATGTTATTTGCGTTCACCGTTTCATTTGTACGAACCGAAGCCTTGCTTCGCCCCGGAGAAATTTCGCGCACCAAAATGCTCACAACGCTGCCGCGAACCTTTGCAGGAAGCGAGGCAAGGTCGTCGCAGTCGTCCTCTGTCGCACTGGCGTCTGCCATCATCGAAAGGGTTACGGTCGCAATATTTATGCGGTTCTCAGCATGTGATTTCATCTGCGCATAAATCATGCTCTCGAGCCGAAGGCGGCTGTAGGAAAACGAGCGAAAATATTGCTTGTTAATCCGACCGTTCGGAACGCCGCAGTCAATCAAATGCGCGGCGCAGCGCAGGGTGTCGGCATTTGTGTTTGCATAGCAAAAACAGCCCGTGTCTGTTGACACGGCAACATACAAAAGCTCTGCCTCGCGCGCTGTGAGGTTTCCGCAAAGCTCTTCTATAAGCTGCATCACAATTTCGCCGCAGGCGCTCTTTTTCGCGTCCAAAAGTGTGTGCTCGGCATAAAAGCTGTTGCTTTCGTGATGGTCGATGCAAAGCTGCACCGCGCCGGAAAAGCCAAGCGAAAACATGTTTTCCGAAGCTGTGTCAACGCTTATGACAAACGGCTCTCTGAGGAGCTCGCCATCGAAAAAGCCGCTTACAAGGTCAGAAAAGCTCTCTGTAATCTCGGGGTTTTTGAAAACTTGCGCATGCTTTCCAAGCCGTTTCAGCGCGCTGCACAAAGCGCCTGCGCAGCCCAGCGCATCGCCATCCGGTCTTGCGTGGGTTATTATTAAAAAATTGTCGTTTTCTTTTAAAATGTGTGCCGCTTCAGTGGTGGTCATCTTCTTCGCCGTCCTCCTTGGGAATTTCAAGCTCTGAAATGATGCTGTTTATATATGCGCCATGCTCTATGGATTTGTCAAGCTCGAACACAAGCTCCGGCGTGTAGCGAAGCTTGAGCGAGTTTCCAAGCTCGCGCCGAAGCCAGGGCGCGGCGGATTTTATGCCCTTAAAAAATTCCTTTTCGTCAACCTCGCCCAAAACGCTGAGGTAAATCTTGCTATATCGCAAATCGCCTGTTGTGTCAACACGCGTGATGCTTATCATCCGTCCTTGGTTCACCCGGGGGTCCTTGATTGAGCGGATTAAATTTGACAGCACAAACTGAATGTCATCATTTGTCCTGAATAATTTGTTGTTTGCCATTTTTCCTAACCTCCTGAAGCAAGGGCTTTTGCGCCCTGAAAATGGTTATGGGCAGTCATTATTGACCGCCCATACGATATGCACAGTCTGCGGCAAGCGCCGAAAACTGCCACGCCGTGCGAAACGGCTTATTATTTTTTAGCGTGCGCCAATTATCGGCGCTTCATACGGGATAAAAATTTTATCGCTTTATCTCCTGCATCACAAAGCATTCGATAATGTCAGAAACCTTGACATCGTTGAATTTTTCAATCTGCATTCCGCACTCATAGTTTGTTGCGACTTCTTTAACATCGTCCTTAAACCTGCGCAGCGAAGCAAGCTCGCCCTCGTGGATAACGATGTTTTCGCGCAAAACGCGAACGCTGCAACCGCGCTGAATTTTTCCGTCCTGAACGTAGGCGCCGCAGACAGTTCCAACCTTTGAAACCTTGTAGGTTTCGCGAATCTCGGCGTGACCGATGATAAGCTCTTCAAACTTCGGCGACAGCATGCCCTTCATGGCGGACTCAATTTCGTCAATGCAATCGTAGATGACGCGATACATGCGAAGGTCCACATTCGCGCGCACCGCGCTGTCGCGCGCGGCGTTGTCGGGGCGCACGTTAAACCCGGCGACAATCGCGCCCGAGGTGGAAGCGAGCATAACATCGCTCTCGCTAATCGCGCCGACGGCGCAGTGGATAACCTTAACACGAACTTCTTCGTTTGAAAGCTTTTCAATCGAAGCTTTTATAGCCTCGGCGCTGCCCTTAACGTCGGCTTTAACAATAACATTGAGCGTTTTCATCTCGCCTGTTTGAATACGGCTGAACAAATCCTCAAGGGTAACTTTTTGGTTTCCGCCGAGGGTGTCGAGCTTTAGCTGAGCCTTGCGCTGGTCAACAAGCTCGCGCGCCATGCGCTCGTCGGTTACGGCGTTGAAGATATCTCCCGCGCCGGGAACCTCGCTCATGCCGGTGATTTCAACGGGAACGGAGGGTCCTGCGGTCGTGACCTTTTCGCCCCTGTGGTTTGTCATCACGCGAACGCGACCGACAGCCGTTCCGGCAATTATAATGTCGCCGGTGTTAAGAGTTCCGTTTTGAACCAGAACAGTCATAATCGGACCGCGCCCCTTATCAAGCCGCGCCTCGATAACGGTTCCCTTTGCGGACCTGTTCGGGTTTGCGCGAAGTTCCTGAACCTCGGCAAGAATTACGAGGTTTTCCAAAAGCTGCTCAATGCCTGTGCCCTGCTTTGCGGAAATCGGGCAGACAATGGTCTCGCCGCCCCAGTCCTCGGGGACAAGCTCATATTCTGTGAGCTGCTGCATAATTTTGTCGGGGTTTGCGCCGGGAACATCAATTTTGTTTATTGCCACAACAATTGGAATCTCTGCCGCTCTTGCGTGGTTTATAGACTCTATCGTCTGCGGCATGATGCCATCGTCCGCGGCGACAACAAGAATTGCAATGTCAGTAACCATCGCGCCGCGAGCGCGCATGGAGGTGAACGCTTCATGTCCCGGAGTGTCGAGGAAGGTGACGGGACGTCCGCCAACTTCAACTCTGTATGCGCCGATGTGCTGCGTAATTCCGCCTGCTTCGCCGGAGGCGACGTTAGCACGGCGAATTCTGTCAAGAAGCGAGGTTTTACCGTGGTCAACATGCCCCATGACAACCACGACAGGTGCACGAAACTCCAGTTCCTCCACGGCGTCCTCATGGTCGTCGATAAGGCGCTCTTCAACGGTTATTATAATTTCGCGCTCGACCTTGCAGCCGCATTCCATGGCGACAAGGGCGGCTGTGTCATAGTCTATAACATCGCTCACAGCGGCAAAAACGCCAAGCTTTATAAGCTGCTTTATAACCTCTGCCGCAGTTTTCTTCATGCGCGAGGCAAGCTCGCCAACAGAAATTTCGTCAGGAATCATAACCTTCAGCGGCTGCTTTTTCGCAATTTCAAGCTGAAGCTTTTGCATCCTGTCTCGCTCTTCCTGACGGCGCTTTGAGGAGGTGTTTGGCGCGCCCTGCTTCGGGCGGTTTTTGCTTACAAACTTTTCCTTGCCGCCGCGCTGCTTTGCGCCCGTCTGTCCGGCAAGGGTTTCAAACTTCTCGTCATATTTTGAAAGGTTCGCCTGGTTTGAGGAGCCGCGCGTGTCGATAACTCGCTTTTCTGCAACCTGTCTTGGAATGTGAGCCTTCTCTTCCTTGGGTGAAGCTGTGGCTGCCGGCTGCGCCACTGCGCCCGGCTGCGCTGGGGTTTCTGCGCTTTTTGCCTCGGTCTTTGCTTCGGGCTTTGGCTTTTCCTTTGCCGGTGCGGAAAAAACATCTTCAAGGCTGGCTATCTGGTTGTGCTGGGTCAGATATTCAAAAACCAAAGAAAGCTCCCCGGTTTCAAGCACCTGCATATGGTTTTTCGGTGTGGTCGCATACTGCGTCAAAATTTCAGATATGGTTTTGGATGTTGTATCAAAATCCTTCGCCAGCTCGTGAATCCTGTATTTATCAAAACTACTCATGTGTTTTTCCTCCTCTTCCTCGCCTTGCTGTTCGCGGCGCTGCGCCGGGCTGCAAGCTTTTCCTGCTCAAGCCGCCTCTTCATCGTTTCAGAAAGCTCGCTAAAAGCTTCGCCAAATTCTTCAAAAAGTGCTGTGGCAAAGCTGCTTGCAATGCCGGCATCGCAAAGCGCTGCCATGCTACATCCTGTTTTGCCCGTTATGGCGGCGATGTCCGCCTTTTGGAAGGGCACGCGCGCAAGCGGCACCTCATCCTCAAAAACAAATCCTGCCGCACGCTTTGCGGCATTTTCCGAAGCATCTGACGCAACAATTAAAAGCCGCGTTTTCCCTTTTTTAATCGCAGCATGCGAATTTTCCTCGCCGGTTTCGATTAGTCCTGCCTTTTTCGCAATGCCGAGATAGTTAAGCGCTCTACTGTTCATCCGCACACTCCATCTGCTCATAGAGCGTTTCATAAATTTCATCCGGAATCGGGATTTCAAGCGCCCTTGCAATCGCCTTGGACTTAACAGCACGTTTAAGACAGCTCATATCGCCGCAAACATATGCACCGCGCCCCGGTGACTTGCCCTTAAAGTCCAGCGAAACCTCGCCCTGCGGCGAGCGTACAACTCGCGTTAGATCGCGCTTTGGTTTCATCTCGCGGCAGCCAAGGCACTGCCGCATCGGTATTTTTTTCTGTACCATAGCTACCTCCTTGTTTGGTTTACATAATTTTATTTTTCGCTGTCACGGCAATTTCGTCCACCGCCGCCGCAGCTTGGGTTAATGGGCTTGGCTCAACCTTCGCTTTCTGGCTTGATATCAATTTTGAAGCCTGTAAGCTTCGCCGCAAGACGGGCGTTTTGCCCCTCCTTGCCGATTGCGAGCGAAAGCTGGGAATCGGGAACAATCACGCGGCAGGTTTTCGTGTCCTCCAGCATGGTGACAGAAACAACCTCTGCCGGAGCAAGCGCTGCGGCAATATATTCCGTCGGCGATTCGCTAAACTCGATGATGTCGATTTTTTCGCCGCCGAGCTCTTCAACAACGCCGTTCACACGACCGCCCTTGGGTCCGACACAGGAGCCGACGGGGTCAACATTCTCATCAGATGACCAAACTGCCATCTTTGTGCGGCTTCCTGCCTCACGCGCGATGGATTTGATTTCGACCGTTCCGTCAAAAATTTCGGGAACCTCAAGCTCGAAAAGCCTCTTTACAAGCCCCGGGTGTGTGCGAGAGATGAGCACCTGAGGACCTCGGGTGGAATTTCGAACCTCAACCACATAAACCTTTATGCGGTCGCCTTCCTTGAGCTGCTCGGTTTTTATCTGCTCGTTTGCAAGGAGCATTGCCTCGGTAAATTCGGAGTTTGAGTTGATTTTGATTGAAACTCCGCCATTTCTCGGGTCCATGCGTGAAACAACACCTGTTAGGATTTCATGCTCCTTCGAGGTAAACTCTTCAAAAATTATGCCGCGCTCCGCCTCGCGGATGCCTTGAATTATAACCTGTTTTGCCGCCTGCGCCGCAATTCGTCCGAACTTTTTGGTTTCAATCGGAACCTTAATCTGTCCGCCGAGCTTTGCGCGCTTATTTATGGTGAGCGCTCTGTCAAGAATCATCTCTGTCGCCGGGTTTTCAACATCCTCCACAACGTTCATGAGGCTATACATTTCGATTTTGCTCTTTTCCTCGTTCATGTCTATGAAGATATTGTCTGCCGCATCGGGATTGTCGCGGCGAAACGCCGCCATCATCGCCTGATTGATTTTGTCATACATATACTGACGGGGAATGCCTTTTTCCTTTTCAATGTCCTCTATGGCACTAAAAAATTCTGCGTTCATTTATCTCTTCCTCCACATAAGCCGGGTACCTCCGGCTTACAATAATACTCGAAGTTTAACCTGTGCGATGTCGGCGGAGCCAAAGCTCATCTCTCCGATATCGCTTGTAATTACAAGCTTTTCGTCACTGTGTGAAACCAAGGTGCCGATAAAGCTTTTGCTTCCGTTTTGATTTTGATAAAGCTTAACCTCAACTGTGCTGCCGATAAATCTTTCAAAATCCGAGGGTCTTTTAAGCTCTCTTTCTGCGCCTGCGGAGCTAACCTCGAAAACGTAGCTTCCCTCAATCGGGTCGCGCTCGTCCAAGACCGCCTCCAGCGAGCGAGAGAGAGCCTCGCAGTTTTCGATGGAAACGCCGCCTTCTTTGTCGATGTAAACACGCAAAAACCAGGCACCTGCTTCCTTTACATATTCGACATCCCAAATTTCTATCCCCTGCTCCTTGGCAATCGGTTGGGCAAGCTCATAAGCCAGTTGTGCTATTCTGTTCATTTTTCCATCCTTTTACAATTTTAAGAAATCAAAAATGTTCAAGAAAAAAAGTGGGGAATGCCCACTCAGTCAACATCTATTTTTAATTTACCCCAATAATATATCACCAATGGCGCGAAAACGCAAGGGCTTTCAATAACTTTTTTTAATTTCGCTGCGTTTTTCGCTCCTTTTTACTGCTAGAAATAAAGCAGGGGGCAAAATGCCCCCTACTTAAACAGAAATTCATTCATAAAACGCCAAAAACTCCTCCAAACACAGGTCGTTTTCGACAATATATGTCGCCGCCTCAACGCCGACATAGCGGAAATGCCAGGGTTCATAAATGACGCCTGTAATCTCCTCCTTGCCGGAGGGATAGCGCAAGATAAAGCCAAATTCGGCGCAGTGCTCGCTCATCCATTTAAAAAGTGCGGTGTTTTCAAGGCTTGCATCCTTTAGCTCATAATACCTGTCTGTGATGTCGCAACTCAGACCGCTCTGATGCTCGCTCGTTCCGGGGCGAGCAACAATTGTCGCGGCAACCGCTTCGTTTCCGCCATATTGCGAAACCTTGCGGTTGAACAGATATTCCTGCTCGCTATAGCTTCTGTAGGCAGAGCTTAGAAAGACCGAATGCCCGGCATCACGCGCCGCGGCGATAAACTGCTCAAGCTGCGCTAACGCGCGGCTGTCGAACAGGTGTCCGCCCTCGAGCGCCGAAAGCTCTGGAACATAATCGCCAATGCTATGCTCTGCATTAACCAGCAGATATTCCCAGCTTGAAATGTCAATGTCCGGCAGACCGTTCTCCGGCTCTGGCTCAGGTTCGGGCGTTAGGGTGGGTTCGGGCATCGGCTCGGGGGTTTTCTCTACCTCGGGTGTTGGAGAAGGCACGGAGGGCGAGACAATTTCAGATTCAGAAGATCTGTAATCCGGGCTGCTTGGCTGCTTCTGGCGGCTTATCAGCACAAAAACCAAAACAGCCGCAAGCGCCAAAACAAGCACCGCAAAAAGAATTTTTTTAGCCATCAACTCTCCCAATCCGTCTTAAAAATAAGTTTAATATAAAGCCAAAAATTCCTCAAGGCACAGGTTGTTTTCTGTCATATATTCTGCCGCCTCAACGCCGACATAGCGGAAATGCCAAGGCTCAAACCAGCCTGTTATCTCCTTTTTGTCCTCCGGATATCGCAGGATAAAGCCATGCTGCGCACAGTTTTCACGAAGCCACACAAGAAGCGCCGTATCCTTCAGCGCCTGAGAATCCAGCGTTGTGTTCACAGAATCTATAAGGTCAACGGCAATTCCAAGCTGGTGCTCGCTTGTTCCCGGATAGGCGATAAATTCCTTTGCCATTTCCTCGGACTCCACTTTGCTGATGCCGGTTTCTTCAATTTGATATGCCCTTCCAAAAAACATGGTCGCCTGGGTGGAATAGGGTCTATACGCTGTGCTGATGTAAACCGTGAAGCCTTCATCTCTGGCAGCTTTCAAAAACGCCCTTAGGGCGTCCACCGCGCGCTCGTCAAAATATTGATTTTCAATCTCCACAAGCTCCGGCACAAAATTGTTCGCGAGCACAATGTTGTTGTTTACAAGCTTAAATTTCCAAGGCTCTGTGCGGATGTCCGGCAGAAGGTCCCGGGGGTCCGGCGTTTCCTCAACAGGCGGCTGCTCGCCGCCGTTTGTGCCATCTCCGTCCGCGCCGTCGTCGGGATTTGTCACGATTACGGGGCTTGATAAAACCTCCGGGTCGTAAATTGTTTTTATCCCGTATCTTGCGCTGATTATGAAAAACAGAGCCACACACATAACTAAAATGATAAATTTATTGCCGTTTGACCTATTCATTTGCTGTCCTCCGTGCTTTAAATTTTTATGGTATGCAGGTAATCTTTATATCAATAAGGCTGCCTCTCGCGTGGGTATATAAAATTTGGACGCAAAAAACTTCGCCTTCTTTTATAAAAGCATTTGTTGTCTCGTTTGCAAATCTCAGCGCATATCCCGTTTCGTGCGCAATCCGCCGGGCTATTGTCCCTTCATCCATCTGGGAGTATTTGGTGTATGAGTAGTTTTCGCCATTCGACAGGTTGCCACTTGAAAAGTAATAATAATAAACAAAGCCCGTGTCCATGTCGAACAAAACTTCTATCCAGTTTTTCCAGTCGCCCACGGTTTCGAGCCAGGCGTGGCAAAGGCGAATTTCGCTCTCCTCGTTCCAAAGAGAGAAAAATTCCATGCCCTCCGACTCAAGTTCCTGCACGCCCTCATCAATGAAGGCATCTGAGACAAGGCTTTGCATATGGCTTTTGCAAAACTCCTCGTCCTGCGCGGCAACATCTTCAAGCGCGGAGGTTTCATAGCCCTCTTCGCTGCCTGACCAGTAGCTTGTAAAAAGCGCTACGCTTTTTGCAATGCTCGGTGGGGCGTCTGCCGCGGCGTCAGCGCTGCCGGAGAAGGCAAGCGGCAAAGCCGCGCAAATGGCAAAGAGCAACGCCAAAATTAAAGCCGCTGAAATAACCCTTGTCCGCTCTCGCGCAAAAATGATGAAGGCTGCGACAATTCTAGCTACTGACATTGCTGTCACCACCCTTGAGCAAAATGCGAACCGTGGTGCCCTTGTCAAGGGCGCTTTCATATTCCAGGCTCGTCCCGTGCATTTCCGCAATCTTTTGACACAGCGCAAGTCCAAGCCCTGCGCCGTTTTGCGCACGCGAGCGCGACTTGTCTATCATGTAAAACGGTTCTGTGATTTTGGATAGCTCTTCCTTTTTTATGCCGCGCCCGTGGTCGCGAACATAGAGGGCATAGCCGCCGTCCTCCGCCTTGCCGTAAAGCTCTATAACGTCGTTTTTGCGGCTTGCCTTTC
>JGI994J12354_10000404_pt1 | contig 42613 bp, 36 predicted proteins | sample IntmicLarv3ML3BL_FD_12354 | JGI IMG/M metagenome (IMG submission 12354) | reverse complement strand
ACCAAATGACGCAGATACACCGGCTTGGCATATTTGCGCGCACCCGCCGACACCTGCAAAATCAGCGGCGAGCGATGGGTGGCAGCCGCGCTAACAATGCCCTGCACGATTTCCATGTTGTTGACATTGAAGGCACCAATGGCATAGCCGCCATCGTAGGCTTTGGCAAACATTTCGCGCGTGTTGACTAAAGGCATGAACAAATCCTCCACTATTTTTTCCGAAATTTATTATACCATTGTGTTGTGAGTATTTCAAGGAAGTCAAGTCTTGCGTTTTTTCTTTTCACAAACGTACGTGCAAGGACGAACCAGCACATTGTCTTTCCTAGCAAGGCAGGCGGCGGTCATTTTCATAATATTGCTGCAGCAACTAACCCAAGCGACAATACGGTGAAAGATGCGCTGCAAATGATCACTTTGCCATTCAAAGCAGTATCCAGTAACAGGCAGTAGCTAAAAGGGGAAACGCCAAGATTCCCTTGTTGACAAAAGAAAAATGCAGACGTATAATGGACGCAGAGGCTGGGATTCTGCATTGAACGCAGAATTGGTACCAACCAACACGGCTCATTCCAATGGTTTCGTACCGAGGTTACGCACATCAGCGCACGGCCCATCGTGCGCAAGAAATCTTTGAAGGATAATTCCCCATGAAAAAATTATTGACCCTTGTCCTCATTCTATCCATGTGCCTTGTTGGGTTTGGGCTTCCTGCATTCGCCGGTGAGAGCGATGAGGAAAAGGTGCTTTCAACGATAACGCTGAAGGACGATTTCATCCCCGGTTCGGTGTTTGCCGTCTTGAAAAATCAACCCAGTCTGGATCAGCTTGGCAAAACCTACGAGCTTTCCGACTTCCCCGAGGTTGCGTGCACATCGGTTGTCGATACCATGACGGAAACGCGTCTGCTTGTGCAGGCGAAACGCTACAGGGACCGGTGGTTGGATTCTGGATTTGAGCTTCCCGAGGAGTTGGCCAAAACTACACCCATTGATATTGAGATTAACGAATATAGAACGATCCTCCAGCTGATGCTTGAAGACCAAACCAAAGAGGGTGTCCTCCTAGCCATTGCAGCACTGGAAAAGCGCGATGATATCTATTTCGCCGGCGTCGACTTCATGCTGTACGAGGACGCCGCTTACCCCGGAGAATGGAACGCCAGCGTAAATGACAGCACGTGGAACGCACCATGGTCTGCCATTCAGGCGCCTGATGCGTGGAGTATTACTAAGGGTTCCGCCGATACCCTTGTCGCAGTTCTCGACACCGGCATTGATTCAACGCATCCCGACTTAGCGGGGAACGTCAATACCGCTTTGGGCGCTAATTTTATTACCACTGAAAGCTACCCGCTGACAGCTGATCCGCGTGGCCATGGCACCCATGTTGCCGGCATCATTGGCGCAAAGGAAAACAACATCGGAATCACAGGTGTCAACTGGAACGTAACGCTTGTCCCCATCCGGGTTTTCAATTCCGCAGGCACAGGCTCCTTTGCGGCGTTTGCCCATGGTATAGATTGGGCAAACGGCAAGGGGATTCTGATTTCCAATTATAGCGGCGGGGGGCACCAGTCTTCTATCGGCAACATGGCAGCCATGCAACAGGCGGTAGGCAATTATGGCGGACTCCTAATTTGCGCTGCCGGCAACGGTTATGGAACTGACATCGACAGCAATCCCTATTACCCCGCTTCGCTCACCAACAACAACGTCACTGTAGTTGGAAACAACTCAAATGCCAATAACCTCCACGCTTCCTCGAATTATGGCTCGGCGACGGTGGATCTGTTTGCGCCCGGCGCAAGCATTGTCAGCACATGGCCGGTCGGTGCTTCCCCCGATAACAATTATGCTTCGAAATCCGGAACATCCATGTCCACACCATTTGTCGCCGGAACCGTCGCACTGATTCGGTCAAAATACCCCTCGCTTACGAATGCTCAGGTCAAGTCCGCCATTCTTTGCGGCGTCGATACCTATGCGGCGTTTAGCGGCAAGTGCGTTACCGGGGGCAGGCTGAATGCCTATACAAGCCTTTATTTGGCCGGTAACTGCTATACCCTCGAAGCATCGCCGAGTCGGGTTAAAAACATTCAGCCCGGGGTACCGGTGGCTGCCTTCACACCCCAAATGCGCGTAACCAGTCCATCCTACCACTCGGAACTGGTTGTACGCGCGGGTGGATTTTTTGGCGAAGTCAAAACGTCCGGTCTCATTGCCACCGGCGATTATGCGCAAGCCAAACGAAACGGCGCGGTTATCGCCGCCTATACCGTCCAAATTCGCGGCGATGTGTGCGCCGATGGCTGCATTGACATTGACGACGTGCTGGCCGTGCGAGCTGAAATCTTTGGAACCACCAGTTTAATCGATGTGTACAGCGTGGCGGCTGACGTAAATTGCGACGATGTCATTGACATCGATGATATTTTGGCCATACGTAATCACATGTTCGGCATTGCGCAAATTAACCAGAGCTGATGGTTGCTTTATGCTGAGGATTGTCTGAAAAATCGCTGACACGCAAGGCTCGGGTGTTGGTTCCGGGCCTTTTTGTGATGTGCCGCTTTCTGTTGGCACGAATGGCGGCACTTTTGCTTGTTCAACGCACAGTTTCCCCACACAACTCACAAAACCCACGCGATTTTCTGAAGCTTCCGGGGATTTTTTGCGTAAAAACGTCTGTGCAAGCTGCCAAAAAAATGGTACAATAGGGGCGGCGTGAATGATGATTTTACAACGAGGAGGCAGACGATGGATCAAACGTGTGTGGGGCCGCTGGGGCTGGTGGCAATGCCGGGCTGTTTGGAGCTTGGTCAAAAGGTGAACGATTATCTGACAAAATGGCACAATTCCCCCGAGGTTGAATCCGCCTTTCATGTTCCCCTCAACAGCGCCCGCCAAAACTACCTCATCCGCAACACCTGCCCGCGCTTTTCCAACGGTGAGGCCAAGGGCATGATCCACGAAAGCGTGCGCGGTTATGATCTTTACTTTATGTGCGATGTCGGCAACTACGGCACCCATTTTTCCATGTATGGGCAAAGCATTCCCATGTCGCCGGACAACCATTTTCAAGACCTCAAACGGCTGATCGCGGCGGCGGGCGGCAAGGCCAAGCGCATCAACGTGATTATGCCCATGCTGTATGAATCCCGCCAGCACCGGCGGCTTTCCCGCGAGAGTCTGGACTGCGCCATGGCGCTTCAAGAGCTGGTGGCCATGGGCGTGGATAATATCATCACCTTTGATGCCCACGACCCCCGTGTGCAAAACGCCATCCCCCACCATGGGTTTGAAAGCGTGTACCCCACCTACCAAATGCTCAAGGGCCTGCTGGCCACCGCTCCTGATTTGTGCGTGGACAAAGACCACATGATGGTGGTATCCCCCGATGAAGGCGGCATGACGCGCAACATCTACTACGCCATGGTGATGGGCTTGGACATGGGTATGTTCTATAAACAACGTGATTTTTCCACCATCGTCAATGGGCGCAACCCCATTGTGGCGCATGAATATTTGGGCAACGATCTCGAAGGCAAGGATATCCTGATTACGGACGATATGCTGGCCACGGGCGACAGCGTGCTGGAAGTGGCCGCCGAGCTAAAAAAACGCAAGGCCCGCCGCATTTTTGTGGGTATAACCTTTGGTCTTTTTACCCAAGGCTTGGAGCGTTTCGACCGCGCCTACGAGGAGGGCCTGATCGACCGCGTTTTGGCCACCAACCTCACCTACCGCAACCCCGAGCTTGCAACCCGCCCGTGGTTCCACGAGGTGGATCTTTCCAAATATGTCGCGTACATCATCGCCACGCTTAACCACGACAGCACCATATCCGAGTTGCTAACGCCCAACAAGCGCATTGAGGCGCTGCTGAAAAAACACCGCGAAGGACGCCAACCATGATTGATACAACCACCATTTCTCGGCTGTATGCCGATTTGGATCTCGCGCCGACCCCTGTTTGCGTCTGCGGATGGATTCGCAGCGCCCGCAACGGCAAGGAGGTCAGTTTTATCGCGCTCAACGACGGATCCTGCCTGCGGCACATGCAGGTGGTGATTGCGGGCGACTGCCCCGGTGCGCAAGAAGCCCTGCGCCAAGGCGTGGGTGCCGCCCTGCGGGTACAAGGCATGTTAATTGCTACGCCCGACGCCCCCCAGCCCTGCGAAATTCAGGCCAAGCAAATTGAGGTGCTGGGCGAATGCGGGCCTGAGTATCCCCTGCAAAAGAAGCGCCATGGCCCCGAGTTTTTGCGCACCATCGCGCATTTGCGGCCCCGCACCCAGCTGTATTCCGCAGTGTTCCGCGTGCGCAGCTTGGTATCCTTTGCCATCCATCGATATTTTCAAGAACAAGGGTTTGTCTACGTGCACACCCCGATCATCACGGCCAGCGACTGCGAGGGCGCGGGAGAGATGTTCCACGTCACCACCATGGATATGGAAAACCCACCCCGCACAACCGACACCAAGGACGCCCCGGGCAGTGTAGATTACACCCAAGACTTTTTTGGCAAACCCGCCAGCCTGACCGTATCCGGCCAGCTGAACGGCGAGTGCTTTGCCATGGCGTTCGGCAAAATTTACACCTTTGGGCCGACCTTCCGCGCCGAGAACTCCAACACCCCGCGCCACGCGGCGGAATTTTGGATGATCGAACCCGAAATCGCCTTTGCCACCCTGCGCGAGGACATGGCGCTGGCGTGGGGGCTGATTCAGTTTGTCATCAACGATCTGTTTGAAAACGCCAAGCCGGAGCTGGAATTTTTCAATTCCTGGGTGGACACCACCCTGCTGGCCCGTCTGGAAGCCGTGCGCAGCGCCGACTACGTCACCTGCACCTACACCGACGCCGTGGACATTTTGCTAAAATCCGGACGCAGCTTTGAGTACCCGGTCTCGTGGGGGTGCGATTTGCAATCCGAGCACGAGCGTTACCTCACTGAGGTTCACTTTGGCGCGCCGGTCTTTCTCATCGATTATCCAAAGGATATCAAAGCTTTTTACATGAAGCTCAACCCGGACGGCAAAACCGTGGCGGCCATGGATTTACTGGTGCCCGGCGTGGGCGAGATTATCGGCGGCTCCCAGCGGGAGGACAACCTGCCCGTGCTGTTGGAACGCATGGCCGCACTTGGTCTGCGCGAGGAAGACTACAGCTGGTATCTGGATTTGCGCCGCTTTGGCTCGGCCCCCCACGCGGGGTTTGGCCTTGGTTTGGAACGCATTTTAATGTACGTCACGGGCGTTGCCAACATTCGGGATGTCATCCCCTTTGCACGCGTGCCGGGGAACGCGGACTTTTAAGCTTGCGCGTGTGTCGACAACGTAGCATGTGATTTGATCCACCCATGTGCGCCTTGCATCCCTGCCACGACGGCAAAATCACGTCTCACCAACAAAAAATCTGATTTGGAATTCATATGAAACGCATTTTCTATGGCCTTGGCGCGGCGTTGCTTGTGGCTGTGATGGCCATGGCTGTGTTTGTTCTGACGGACTCGCGCGACCCCAATCCCCCCAAAAACCATCCCACCGCAACCACCATTTGGTGTTCGGCCGCTTCGCCCGAGGGTTCCCTCGACGACGCCACTGAGCTTTCCGACCAAACCCTGACCGCGTACACCAACCCGGAATTTGCCCCGTACTGTTCCGCTACCTTCAAAAGCAAGCTCAACGCCAATGAACAGCGGGTTTATACCGCCATGGAGTACGCCATCTATGAGGAGCGGCGGTTTTTGTATTTTCCGCGCGAGACCTACGGCGGTGTGGATTTGGACAAGGTTTTTGATGCCGTAATGGCGGATAACCCTTTTGTGGAATGTAATTTGCAGCAAGCGGTGTGGAGCGGGTATCACCCCGAGGGACCGATTGACGTGCCGCAATACACCGTCATTGAGCTAATGCCGGGCAGTTTGGATAAAAAGCGCGAGGCCTTGGCGCGGGCGCAAGAGATTGTCGGCGGCATCCCCTATTCCGACGATCTGGACCGCGCGTGGTACCTCTACCACTACCTCACCGGCCGCGTCAGTTACGAAACCGGGGCCAATGCCTCCGACTATCTTTACGACGCGCTGGTGCTGGAGCGCTCAAATTGCGACGGCATTTCCAAGGCGCTGGCCCTGCTGTTTCATGTGGCGGGGATTGACTGCAACAGCTTGTTTTATCATGATTTGGAAAGCCGCGTGCTCAACCTGCTGGTTCGGCTGGAGGTGGACGTCGGCATTGCCTTTGACGAAACCCTGCGCCTCAAGGAACCGTATGCTGACCTGGAGCAGCAAGAGGTTTTTGAACTGCTAGCCGCCGAGCTTTTGGCCTCGCATGGGATTAACCTCAAAGCCATGCGCTTTTATGACGAGGAAAGCGGCCAATGGAGCGTTGCCGGGCACGCCTTTAACGCGGCGCTGGTGAAGGGGGATTATCGCCTCTTCGACGCCACCAACGACTTGCAAAGCACACCGGATTTCCCACAATATTTTGGGTTGTCAAACGATATGCTGCCCCTGTATATTCAACCCACCCTACGCGCATTGGCGCCCCCATGCGTGGCGCTGGAGCCATATAACTGCGCCTACATCGTGGTGGCGGACATCACCTCCCCCGACGAGCGAAGCAAAATCCTGGCCAATTTTATGAAAAACCTCGGCGACCCGGAACCCAAGGCCTTTGTGAACATCATCGCCAAAACGCCCTTTGATGAGGAGGCGCTAAGCGAGTTTGGACAATGGTTGCAGGAACAGGCCTCTCAGGGCGGCTTGCACTGCACCTATTCGGCGAATATGACCCGGTTGCAGGTTCGGGTTGCGGACGCAGCGTAAGCGGGCTTGACTATGCATCCCGAATCGTCAAAGCCGGTTCATAGCTTGGCTGATTCATAGCTTGGGTTTCCGTCTCGACCCACAGGCGCCGACTGGCGTTTGGGTCCGCAGAAGCCGGTTCGCGCATGCTCGCTGTTTTTATTGATGCAGCAACTAACCCAAGCCACAATTCGGCGGTCTTTTGGCTTGGCTTGATTGCCGCATCAATATGTTTCGCCGCATCCGCACTGCGCGATTTTGTGAGCAGCCCAATAAAATCTGGAGGAACCCACCTTGTCGCCTGTTGCCGTCGCTTTAATTTCCATGGGCGTGATGCTGTTGTGTGGCGTGGTGCTGCGGCTTTTGGGCCAAATGAAGGACGAGTGGATTCAAGGGCTCAATGCCCTGATTTTCAACCTCGCCCTGCCCGCCATGCTGGTGATGGTCTTTCAAAAAGAGCTCTCGCCCGAAATTCTGCGGGATCTGGGCTCCGCGCTGCTTTGGGCGGTAGCGGCCCACGCGCTGATGCTGGGTGCCGGATATTTGCTTTCCTTTCGCGCCCAGCCTGAAAACCGCAAGGAAATTTGGTTTAATTCGGCCTTTTCCAACGCGGGTTTTTTCGGGTTTCCCGTGGTGCGGGCCGTCTTTAGCGACCAGCCCGACCTGGCGCTGATTTACGCCTCGGCGTATGTGACGGTGTTTCATCTGTTGGCGCTGACGCTGGGGCGGCGGATGTTCGATAAACCCGCCCACGCGCTGAACCCCGACGGTACGCGCGCCCCAAAGCCGGGCATCGGTAAAGCCGCGCTTTCTTGGCTAAAAACCCTTGCCAGCCCAGCGCTGATTGCCATTGCCATCGGCGCGACGCTGTTTGCCTTTGGCGTTAAACTGCCCCAAGGCCTATCGGCCCCGCTGGATACGTTAGCGGCCATGACCACCCCGCTTTCCATGCTGGTGGTTGGCGCACGGCTGGGCAGCATTCGTTGGAAGAGCCTGCTTCAAGGCTCGGCCATGTTTTGGGGCACCGCCCTGCGACAGTTTTTAATGCCCGGCTTGGTGCTGGGCTGCATGCTGGCCCTTGGTGTAAAAGGCCTACCCGCGCGGGTCATTCTGCTGGAAGCCTCCATGCCCGCAGCGGCGTTTCTCTCAATTTTCGCCGAAAAATGGACCGGCAACCGCGCCCTAGCCGCCCGTATGGTAGCGTTTGGCACACTGGTTTCCGTGATTTCCGTCCCCCTGTGGACATGGGTGTTGGGGTTGTTATAACCAGATGCCGCGGCAGCCTCGGGGTGGCTGATGGTGCGCTGCGACTCAAGTAGCACATATCTTCTGACAACAGAAAATGGCACAAGAGATTCTCACTCCTGTGCCATTTTTTTGGTTTCACAATCTTATTCTTTGCCGTACAAATCCTCATACACATCATCCAGCGCATAGCAGGAGGGCGTCAGCGGATCGCGGCGCACCCATTCGCCATCTGTGAAATCCGGGATGGCCACGGGCATGGAGCCCATGGCGATGGAGGCTTCGCTTAGGCAGGTGATGGCCATCCATGAAGCGGTGTCGTAGACGTCGATGGGGGCCGTGGTGCCGTTTTGCACGGACTCGATAAACGCCCGCATAACCAGATAATCCATGCCATCATGCTCGCCCCGCACGCCGAATTCCGCGTATTCCTTCCATAGGGGATGCTCAAATTCCGGGTGGTTGGCCAGCGGCTCCCATGCGCCGTGTTCCCACTCGCGCTCAGACAGCGGCGATAAGCCCTCAATATACATGGAGGCGTTGTCCTCCATCCAAATGCCCTTGGTGCCTTGCACACGGCCGCCGCGGGAATAGGGGCGGGGCAGCGAGCAGTCGTGCAGCAGGCAGATGGTCTCACCATTGGCGCACTTGATCATGGTGGTAACGATGTCGGCTTGATTGATGCGGGTTTCGCTAAGCGCCTCACCCGGGCGATTGACCTTAAGCCACTCGTGCAGGCCCACAGCCTTGGAGGCCATGGAGGTGAGGGTCAGCATACGATTGCCGCGGTTGATATCCAGCAGCTTGGCGATGGGGCCAAGCTCGTGGGTGGGGTAAACCTCGCCGTTGCGCGAGATAAAGTTATCCTGACGATAGTGGCGTTCTTTGTCGCCCCGCCCGATTTCTGAGCGCAGGTCGTGCTGGTAGCCGCCTTGGCAATGCACCAGCTCGCCGAACAGGCCTTTTTTGACCATGTTTAAAATTTGCATTTCCACCTTGCCGTAACAACAGTTTTCCAGCATCATGCAGGTGCGGCCGGTATCCTCGGCGGTGCGCACCAGATGCCAGCATTCTTCCAGCGACGACGCCCCGCTGACCTCCATGCCCACATGCTTGCCGGCCTTCATGGCGGCAACGGCGATGCGCGCGTGGGTTTGCCACGAGGTAACAATCACGACGGCTTCAACATCCGGCATGGCCAGGATTTCGCGATAATCGGTGGTGACAAACGGTTTCTTACCGCTTTTTTCAGCTACCGCCGCTCCGGCGCAATCGGCGCGGTCTTGGTAAAAGTCGCACACGGCAACCACCTGAACATCCGGCATGGAAAGCAGCGCAGACAGCTGCGCCACCCCGCGATGCCCATACCCCACAAAGCCTACGCACAATTTTCGTCCTTCACGGTAAACCATACAAAATCCTCCCCAATGTTTTTTTATCCCAGGGTATTGTAACCAAAATCGAGAGGTTTTGCAAGGGGTGCACGGGGTGTTTTCGCCATGATGCCGCATAAATTTCCGCCATTTGCGCGCGAATCAAGCAAAGGTGCCGGCCCTCGCGCTAAAAGAAAGCGACGCAATACAAAAGGCCCGGAAGCAACGTCCCGAGCCTTGCGTGTCAGCGATTTTTCAGACAATCCTCAGCATAAAGCAACCATCATCTCTGGTTAATTTGCGCAATGCCGAACATGTGATTGCGTATGGCCAAAATATCGTCGATGTCAATGACGCCATCGCGATTTGCGTCAGCCGCCACGCTGTACACATCGGTTAAACTAAGGGTTTCAAAGATTTCGGCTTGCACAGTCAATAAGTCATCAATGTCAATACAACCATCGGCATACACATCACCGCGAATGAGGACGGTATAGGAGGCGACCACCGCGCCGTTTCGTTTGGCCTGCGCATAATCGCCGGTGGCAACGAGCCCGGATGTTTTGATTGCGCCCATGAATCCACCCGTGCGCACAACCATCTCCGAGTTGTAAGATAGACTGGTTACGCGCATTTGGGGCGTGAATGTAGCCACCGATACCCCGGGCTGAATGTTTTTAACCCGGCTCAGCGATGTTTCAAGGGTATAACAATGCCCTGCCAGATACAGGCTCGTGTAGGCGTTCAACCTGCCACCGGTAACGCATTTTCCGCTAAACGCCGCATAGGTATCGACGCCGCAAAGAATGGCGGACTTGATCTGAGCATTCGTAAGCGCGGGGTATTTTGAGCGAATTAGTGCGACGGTTCCGGTGACAAAGGGCGTGGACATGGATGTTCCGGATTCTGCCTTATAGACACCGCCCGGAAGGGTACTCACAATGTCGGTGCCGGGTGCAAACAAGTCCACAGAAGCCACCCCATAATTCGAGTTGGCGCTCCTGGTGTTGGTGTTCGTGCTGTTTGCAACCGCAATGATGTTATTGTATGCAAGAGACGCTGGGTAATAGGGAACGGCATCGATATCAGCCGCACTATTACCGGCACAGCAGATTAGGAGTCCACCAAAATTAGCAATCGCTTGCTCCATTGCCTCCATATCAAGGGCGTCGGACCAGGGCCCTCCTCCACTGAAATTGGCAATTGTAATCCCCTTGGCCTTTGCCCACATTAGGCTGTCGGCAACCTGTGTGTATCTGCACCCGCCCGTAGCACCGAAAACCCGAATGGGAACAAGCGTTACATTCCAACTGACGCCTGTAACACCGCTGTTGTTTTCCCTCGCGCCAATGATGCCGGCAACATGGGTGCCGTGGCCGCTTGGATCCATCGTTAGAGGGATGCCGTCATTGGCAAAAACAGCCCCCAAGGAGGCATTGACATTTCCCGCCAAATCAGGGTGTGTTGAATCAATGCCGGAATCAATAACCGCAACGAGGGTGCCGGAGGAACCCGTGGTCATACTCCACGCATCAGGTGCCTGTATGATCGCTCGGGGAGGATTCCATGCAGTACCATTTACGGCAGCATTCCATTCTCCGGGGTAAGTGGCTGCAGGATAGAGCATGAAATCGGCGCACACGCAATAGACATCATCGCGCTTTTGCAGTACCGCAATGGCTTGGAGAACGCCTTCCTTGCTCTCATCCTTCAGCGTTAATTGGAGCATCGCCCTGTACTGATCAAGTTCAACATCCAGATGTCCGTTTGCAAAAGGCTCGCTGGGCGGTTCCTGCCCCGCATCAATCATGCGCTGTCTATCGCGTTGGTTCTTAACAAGCGGGCGAATAATTTCCGTGATATCACGAATTGATGCACCTGCAACCTCGGGAAAATCGGAAAGCGTGTACTTCCTTTCGGTATCGAGTTGCTCCAAGCTAGGCTTGTTTTTCAGAATGACAACAACCGAACCGGGAATAAAATCATCCTCCAGCGTTGTCGTTGAGAGCACTTTTCCCTCATCATCAACGTCATCGTCGGGGTATAAAAGGCCCGCCTTACCGGCAGAATACACATCGTCTCTCAACAGGAGCCCTTCAATCGCCGCAAGCACGCCCTGTTCTGTTTTGTCCGCCAATATCAGGACAAGTATACGCCTGTAATTTTCCCGTCCACCATATACGGTAAAATCGTCCATCACGCCTGACAAGTAATACTTGTGTAGGGGGGATTGAACCTCTTCGCAATCAATCTCGGGAAAATCCGCAGGCGTATAGATATAGTCGGATGTGCTGTATTCCGGTTTCAAGCTAAGAACAACGCAATCCAAGGCATACGCCGGCCTTTCTTCCCCTGCGAGTGTCGGAAGGCCAAACCCAACCAGACACATGGATAAAATTAAGACAAGGGTCAACACTTTTTTCATGGGGAATCCTCCTTTAAAAATTTCTTGCGCGCGATGAACCGCGCGATGATGTGCAAAAGATTATGGGCGTCAGGCTCCACTGCCGGCATTGTTTCATCCGCAAGTGCCATCCGCGTTTTCATTTTTCCTTATTTAGGCCTTGTCTGAAAAATCGCTTTGGAAGTGAAAAGGAACGGAAATAGGCGAGTTTGACTGGCGAGGAGGGAAGGAATATCGGCTATATTTCGACCGATGAGACGGGCAAAGACGCCTATTTTCGTCCCTTTTCAACCCAAATTGGATTTTTCAGACAAGGCCCAAAAGCACGTCGTCAAACACTTGCGTTTCCAAACGCAAGTGGACTTGGCGGGGTGTTTTGCTTGTCCCCGCACAGAAGGATTGTTTTGCTTATGCCCATACAGAAGGAGTGGATTGATGAACACCTCCACGCCAATTTTTTCCCCGCGTGCCCGGCAAAAAGCGCGAATTCGTCCGCACCGCGTGACCCGGGGCAGCCGCCCACGCCGGCTCCGCCATTTGCGTCAAGTGCTCCGGCTTTGGCTGGCCCTGTTTTCGTTGCTGACAGTCGGCACCTACGTCTACTTTTCGGCCGTCAATACCGCGTATTTCCACAATGCCATGGAGCCCCTGACAATCCACCCCGCCACGCGTCTGCTGATTTTGGCCCCGCACAATGACGACGAAATCCTCAATAGCACGGTGCTGATTCAGCGGGTGCTGGCGGGGGGCGGCGCGGTGCGGGTGGTTCTGTTTACCTGTGGCGACGGCAGCACTCCCGTCCATGGCAAGGTACCGGCCACGCCGCAGGATTATTATGATCTCGGCGTTTTGCGTCAGCATGAAACCCTGCGCGGCCTTGCGCACCTTGGGCTTGCGCGGCAGGATGTCAATTTCTTGGGGTATCCAGACGGCGGGCTTGCCGCGTTATGGGGAGTCAACCGCCACACGCCGTATTTTAATCCGCATTCCCAAACCACACACAGTCCCTACCCCAACATTTTTGCCCCAAAAACCTCTTACTGCGGCGAAAACGTTACGCGTGACCTGCGTCAAATTGCACAAAGCTTTGCTCCGACGCTGGTTTTGGCCCCCGACCCCAACGACACACACCCGGACCACGCGGCGGTCAATTGGTTTGCCAACGAGGTGCTGGCCGAAGCAGGGGTGCCCATGCTGGGGTATCTGGTGCATTTTGGAAAAGTCTGGCCCATGCCGGCACCCGCCTACGCCGGACGTCCACTAACCCCGCCTCCGCAATTGCGGAGAAAGGGCACCACCCAAACCAAATGGTACTACCTATCCGCAACCCCGGCCGCACGCGCGCAAAAGCGTCTGGTTTTGGACGAATACCAAAGTCAACTGGCCAAGTCCGGCCCCTTTTTGCGCGCCTTTAACCGTGAGAATGAGCTGTTTTCCGCGCTGTCATTCACCGGCAAGGAGCCTTCCATATGACGTCGAGACACCACTTACCCGGAGGCGGCGTTGCGTGTCGCCGGATGCTGCGCAGGGCCGCCTCCCCCCCTCGTTTTTGACACATTTGTAAATGATAAAAAATCACAGGCTCGGCCCGGCAAAGTAAAAGGCGATTACCGCGCGCGGGGAAGAGGCTCTCGTTTTCCAGGATGGCGTTGGCGGTGCGCAGAGGGAAGTCCTTCCGGCAGGCGGCAGTGGGGCTGCGAGGGTTGCTGCGGCTTATCATAGCATGGGTGGGTGACGCAGCAAAAAATGACGAAGAATAAATTGGTGGGGAGCACAAGCCTATCCTTCGCGGCGAGCTTAGATAAATAGCACGCCACATTTTTCGACACGTGGGGCCTTGCGGAAGCCTGTCCCTTGTGCTATAATTATTCGGATAAATTGCCCGCTCCCATTGGGCGTTTATACTCTGTGAAGCGGCCGGTGTTTAGAACTATGACGAAAGAAAATTCGACGATCCAAAAAAAACGCACAGCCGCTATTCTTATTGCGGTTGGCATTGTGCTTGCGATTGCCGTGGCCATCACGATTTTATACCCCATCTTGGTGCCCACTTCGGTGGATCCGGCAACCTCGCCCTCGGCCGCTGTGGCGACTGGCTCACCCGCACCGACGGGTATTCCCACGCCCATACCCCTGCTTGTGGACGCCAAAACCGGCGTATGCTTGCTTGCGGGTACTGCTGTAATGCCTGAAAATTTGCAAATGACGGTAACCAAAATCGAGGATGCCGATGAAATCCAAGCCATTCTCAAGGATTTGGATCCCGAGCTGGTTGCCCATAACCTCTATACCATCAGCATGCTTTCCGGCGACAATCTTTGTGAAATCGAAGAGGGCTACTACATTTTAGCCTTCCCGGTACAGGGCTTTGACCTCACCCGCGCCCTGCACGCCTACCTCTCACAGTTTGACGAGGAAACCGGCAAAACCCTGCTTGCGCCCCTGCCCTTTTCCCTGTCGGACGACAACCAAATGATGTATGTTCAAGCAGACGCCGACGGTGTGTTTGTTGTGGGGCAATCGGCGCTGGACATCACCCCGCCGCCCACCATCAGCCCGGACGCCACGCAAACCCCTAGTCCCGCTGTCACCGAAACGCCCGGCCCTACCGGCCCCACCGCTGAGCCCACGGAAACCCCCACGCCCAAGCCGATTGTGGTTTACAGCAACCAATTGCCCTCACCCGCCGCCGAGCTCAACCCGGGTGTGGTTCGCCCCAAAAACCCCACGCGGTTGATTATCAACATCGCCAAACAACGCGTGGTGGCCTTTACGTATGATGCAAACGGCCAATACACCGTGCCGATTTACGCCATGTACTGCTCCACCGGCGCATGGGGTTCGCCCTCGCCCCTGGGCAAGTTTACCATTTCCCAACAATACCGCTGGCACGAGCTCAACGGAAAATTGTGGGGTCAATACTGCAGCCGCATTGTCGGCGGCGTGCTGTTCCATTCGGTGCCCTACGCCCAGCCCGACCCAACCTCTCTGAAAACTACCTATTATAACCGCCTTGGCAACCGCGCTTCGGGTGGGTGCATACGCCTGACCACCGCCGATGCCAAATGGATCTTCCAGCATTGCGCCATCGGTACCGAGGTGCACATCATTGACGAGCCCAATTGGGCCAACTATACCACCTATATTTCGCCCCAACAGCTGTCCTCCAGCGCCAAGTGGGATCCGACGGACGACAACCCCAATAACCCCACCTATGTGGGTTTGCCCGGATCGTATCCGGAAATCTGGAATGTAACGGCCGTCATTACCCCCGTACCCGGCCCTGACCCCACGCCCTCGCCGGTGCCCACCGAGGAAATTGTTCTGCCGCCCACCGGTGTGCCAGTGGTGCCGACACCCGATCCCACGCCGAAGCCCACGCCCGATCCGACGCCAAGCCCTGAGCCTACGCCGGAACCCACGCCAAGCCCGAGTCCGGCACCCACACCGGTGCCAACGCCGGTGCCCTCCAACACGGAGGATGAGGACTAGGCCTCAGTAATGAATGGGGGCGCCGAGACGCCAGAGCATATAAAAGGGGATATTTCCATGAAATGGTTTGCAGACTGGATGCAGCAGCACTTGGGGCTAACCCCCTTCTTATCCACGCTGGTACTCGTGATTATCTTTTTGGTCGTACTATATTTCGCGTTGGTTTTGTATCAGCGGTGGTATAATCGAAAAAAGAAATAGGACAAACAACCCATTTCCTTCTCACCCGCCAAACGCGCGCATTTGCCTCTGTTTTTTCACGAGAGGACAAAAAAATGAACCTGCACATTTCCCCAAAAAATCCCGGCTGCCTCTTTTTGCCGGGATTTTTTGGGTTTTTTCAGTCGTGCTGGAGGTGTATTCTTGTTTTTTGCTTCGCGTGTCTTACGGTGCCGGACTTTTCGGTGCCCTTGACACCGATGCCATCCGCGGCATGGTCAACGGTCTTGGTGCCTCCGCATTTTTGATTTTTGCCATCCTTGCAAGCCACAATCAAATCAGGCGCATGGCCATTCCGCTTGGCATCGCGGCGCTATATGGCTTGGCGACATTGTTTCTCAGCGTACTCCGCTGCCTCCCCTTTTCGGGCATGCTTTTGCTGGAGCATACGGGAACCGCGGTGCTCCTGATTGCCCTGCTGATTGTATTCGTATTGGCGCGCGGCAACAAGGGGAAATATGCGGCAATTGCCTTATGTGCAGCAGGGATTCTCTTTCTTTCCGTTATGCAAATAACCCCCGCCGCGCCATGGCTGCGCTATGGCATGGCCCATCTGCGCTTTGCCCAAATCGCGCAATTGTTCGTTCCTGCTTTTGCCTCGTGGCTACGCGCCATTGCCCCCTTTGTGGCCTTCCTGTTGTCAGCATTGGGCCTGCCATGGCCAAACGGCGTGTCGCAGACGGATGCGCCCCCGGGCAGCGGCGACACGCAAAACCCTTTGTGCCGATAGTGTCTTGTTCTTCCCTCACTATCATGCGGGAAGGGCGAATGATGCTGTGAGGCGCGCGTTCGGGGGCGCAGTATAAAAGGTCAACTTCTAAAAATCAAGGAGGAACCCAGTATGTTTTGCCAAAAATGCGGCGTCGTGTTACAGGATGATTCGCGGTTTTGTTTCCAATGCGGCGCGCCGATTGTCCGTCAGGCGGACGCCCCGCAACCGGTGCCGCCAGTGCAACCGGTGCAACCGGTGCAACCGGCCAACAATTCTTGGGATACCCCAACGTCGGAACCGCCGACGCAACCGCCTGCACGCCATGCAACGACCTTCACCCCGGCACCATCGGCGCAACCGCCCGTAAGCCCGCCGGCCGCCCCGCTTACACGGGCGAACAAACCCGTTGCGGGGCTGCGCATCCCCAAAAAATCTCCACTGCCGATTGTCGCGGGGATTCTTTGGGCATTGGCGGCGTTGATGGCCTTCCTCTGCCTTGTCATTGACACGTTTTTCGGTAGCCAATATCGCGATTTTGGCGGCGTCACCATTCTTTTTGGATACATTGTCGGCTACCTTGGCGGCTTTGTGTTTTTGGTTTTGGCCGCTGTATCCGCCAAGAAAAAAATCAAACACATGGCCATCCCACTGGTTTTCACGCTTGCGCAAAGCCTCCTTGTGCTGTTTGGCATTGTCATTGCCCTGGTGGCGCATAGGTGGTATTTTAACGGCACGTACCTGTCCCGGGGCGCCTACTCTGTAATCCTCATGGCGGCCATGCTGCTGGTGTTTCTGCTTGCGGCAACCAAAAGCACCAAAGGGAAATACGTGTTCATCGCGTTGTGCGCTGCGAGCATCGTGATTCTTTCCATCAGTCACCTCCGCATGTCATGGCTGAGGGGCATCGCGCCCATTCTGGGTAGAAGTGGCTACACCATGCCATTCCTGCGGGGAATTTTCAGCAATCTTTCAGGAAGTTTCATTGACATTGCTCCCTATATTGCCTACCTGCTGCTGGCGCTTGGCCTTCGGCCCGACGCCGGCGATGCGCAAAAAGGACACATGCCCATTGGGCAATGATGCGCGCTTCCGCCTGGCGCGAAGAATCCAATGCACAAAATCGATCACTGTGTGTGACTTTTTCTCTCATTTTTGGTAGTTATAGTAGATGCGGATAGGAAAATCGCCGCGCGTGGCGGTTTCTACCAGAAAACGTGTTGCCGCGATTTTTTGCCAAAGGTGCCGCGCACGAGACCCGCTATCCATAACGGCGCGACAAAAATCCTTTGCCAAAAGCACACAACGTCCTTTATCCGTAACGGCACGATAACAAACGGGAGGCTTTTCTTATGAAACGACAGCTTTGTCTGTTGCTGACCCTGTGTTTGCTGCTGTCCGGCATTGCCAGGGCGTCCCACCTTGTGTTTGCGGATGGCGCGACCGATGACGCATGGCTGTTCGGCGACATCAACGAGGACGGCGTGGTGGATATCGACGACATTTTGGCCGTGCGCCAGCATATGTTTGGGCTAGAACCGCTAAGCCCGTGCGCCCAAGCCGCTGCCCTGTATCTGACGCCCGAGGGCATTGATGTCGACACCCTGCTGGCCATTCGCGGCATCATGTTTGGGCCTTCGGCGGAACCGACGCCCGACCCAACAAGCACCTCCATCTGCGTTGAGCCCACCCCCTGGCCAACAGCACCCGACTGTCGTCTGCCAACGTCCACCCCCTCGGGCAACCCGGAGCCCACGCCAACCGCCACCTACAATTGGCCGGTGCCACTGAAGCCCGTCATCTACCTCTACCCTACCGAGGTGATGGATGTGACGGTGCAGTTGGATTACAACGGAGTTTTGGATTTCACCTACCCCGATTACGCCAGTGGCTGGTCAGTGACGGCCTACCCCGACGGCACCCTGATCAACCACGCCGACGGCTTGGAATACAGCTATTTGTTCTGGGAAGGCCACGGCCCCGCGACCTACGACTGGAGCGCCGGCTTTGTGGTGCGCGGCGCGGACACGGTGTCCTTTCTGCAAGAAAAGCTGGCCTACATGGGTCTAACACCGCGGGAATATAACGAGTTTATCGTCTTTTGGCTGCCCCGCATGCAAAATAACGCGTACAATTTCATCACCTTCCAAGGCGACGCCTACACCACCACCGCGCCCCTAACCGTGCACCCCCAGCCGGATAGCGTGCTGCGCGTATTCATGGCCTTCGAGCCGCTGACCGCGCCCATCACAGTTCCCCCACAGGTCCTGTCAACCTTTGAGCGAAAAGGCTTTACGCTGGTGGAGTGGGGCGGGACGGAAAAATGTCCGTGATGGTTTTGCACTGAAGCGCGGCGGGGCTACCAAAACGTCTGTGACGCTTTGATAATGAAGCGTGCCTCCGGCTTGATGCGGATACATAAGAGGCGCGATTCGCTTCATTCCGAGAACCCGAGCTTCATGTTTTGCGCAACAAAACGCTTCATTAGTCGGCGCAAGTCGCCGGCTTCATTTGGTACCATTACGCCGCGCGCGCTTCATCGCCTCTTCGCAAACACCCGCCTGGCGCAGCCTGCGGCCATCACGGCCAACAACACGCCCAAACAGCGCCGAATCCATAGCGGATCCAGACGCTCACATAGCCATGCGCCCAGGAAAGCCCCCGCGATGGTAAAGGGCAGGGTGGGCCATACCCGGGGCCAGATGATCATTCCCTGGCGCGCGGCCAGATAAATGGCCAACCCCGCTGCGGGCAAAAATCCAATCAGCGCCGAGGTTTGCGCACCGGGCAGGGCCACGCCAACCAGCAGCAAAACAGGGATCAGCAGCGTGCCGCCCCCCATGCCCAGCCCCAGCAAAACCCCGGCCGCCACGCTGCACAGCAAAATTAAAACGGTTGTCATCGGTTTGGCTCACCCCCAAAAAAGCATCCGCGCCCCCGTGTAAAGCATCAGCAACGCCAACGCGGCGTCGATGAGTTTGCTTTGCATTTTTTTTAGCAAAAATATTCCCCCGGCGGCACCCAGCGTCAGCCCCAGTGTCACCCACCCGACGACGGGCCAGTCGGCCATTCCGTTGGCCGTATACACCAACGCCGACACCGCGCACATGGGCCACACCAACGCCAACGAGGTCGCCTGAATGGCCTGAATCAGCCCGGCTTTTTGTTGCGAATCTTGCCTGTCCTCCTCCGCCTGTTTCCGCAGGATGACCAGGGACAACAGCCCCCCGCCCGACCCAAGCAAGCCATTGACAACGCCCGCCGCCAAAAAACCGATTTTTTCTAAAAACTTACGCATGTGCGGCCCGCCTTTCCGTGACGCAACGCCAACAAACCTACTATGCCCACGGCCCTGGCGATTCAAACATCCGCCTATTATAAAAAAGCCGATGAGCACTGCCCGTCAGCCCGATATTTTGGTATTTTCAGCAAAACACAATTAGAAATCAAACGCCTTAGCGCCCCATCGCCATCACCCCATGCCCAGCACCAGCCCCACCACGCCCGCAAACAAGATATATACTGAGGGATGCAGCTTTTTGAGGCGCGGTAGACCCATGCAAACCATGCAAACGGCAAACAACCCCAAGGCTTTGGGGTCAAATAGCACGGCGGCTTGGCGGGTTTGCGTAAAGGTATCCCAATGCAGCAGGGCGTTTTGCGCAATTTTAAACCCGGCTTGACAAATCAGCCCGGCCACAGCAGGGCGCAGGCCGTAGAAAGCGTCTTGGATCCAATGACTCTTTTGGAACTTTTTCAGCGTAATGGCCATCAGGCAAACGATGATCATACCGGGCAGAATCATGCTGAAGGTCGCCACAATCGAGCCCCACACGCCCGCAGCCGTAAACCCCACAAAGGTGGCCATGTTGACGCCCAACGGGCCGGGCGTGGATTCGGAAACCGCCACCATTTGTTGCAGCATTTCCAAAGAGAACCAACTGTGGCGCATGGCCATGTCCTGCAAAAATGGATAGGCCGCCATACCGCCGCCCAAGGCAAATACGCCGATTTTGGCGAACTCAAGGCAGAGCACCCACAGGGTGAGGCCCTCGGCCCCTCCGCCCGGCGCTTGGATAGAAAAGGGCCAGAAAAAATAGCCCGCCACCAAGGCCAAAAACAACCCGCCGCATACGAGGGCCGTGGGTGTGGATTTCCGCTTCAACCCTCGCGCGCCAACGCCCACCAGCGCCGCGCCAACAATACACCACACGGGCGAAAAGCCGGGCACAAGAGTCATCAGCGCAAAGGTCAGCACGCACAGCACAATGCCAAGCGCGTCCTTAACGCCGGATTTCACCATGGCCACCACGGCCCACGCCACCAGCGCCACCACGGCAACGCTGATGCCCGCAAAGGCGTGCGCCAGCCACACCAACTCGGTGAGGTTGGCCAAAAGCCCGCTGATGGCCATGATGATGCACAGCGAGGGAATGACACAAGCGATGCCGCAGACGATGGCCCCGGGCAGTTTTCTGCGCCCATAACCCACCAGCACCGCCGTGTTGACCATAATAATGCCGGGCGCGCATTGGGCCGCGGCGTAGGCATCCATTAAGGCTTGCTCGGTCAGCCACGCCCGCTTGACAATCAGCTCACTGCGGGCGATGGGCATCATGGCATAGCCGCCGCCAAAGGTAAACAGCCCAATGCGGAAAAAGATGGCAAAAAGCTCAAAAAATTCTTTCATAATTCACAAAAGGATTCGCGGCTGCGCATGGCGTCTGTGATGATCATGGGCGCGATGGCAGCTTCGTTCATGCCGCCGCTGATGGGCTGGCCCGCCAGCAGGGCATCCAAAAACGACGCGTTTTCGCCGTAAAAACCGTTGGTCATGTAGTTTTCCGAACAACCCTCCACCAGCGTGCCACCCAGAATGGTTTCGGTCAGCTTGCCGCGATGGAAAATCTTAAGATACCCCTCGCCCTCGGCACCGCCCGGCATGGCCATAAAAAAGGATGTGTTGTGCACATGCACGGTGTAACGCTCGGCAGAATACCCCGACACCGGGCAGAAATCCAGCGTAGCAACACCGCCATTTTGCATTTGGGCCTGGACATGCATGTTGGCCACGCCGGGCACCGCGCCGGGGTTGGCCTCGGGCAGCTCACGGTATGTAAAATTCAGCCGCTGATACGGCCCGGCGATGTGCGCCACGGCATCAATGCCATGAATGGCCGTGGAGGAAAAATCCGGATCCGGGCGGTTGACGCGCAAAAACTCGCAATGGGTGCTCATGATGGGCAGGCCAGTCTCGGCGATTTTTTCGCAGAGCTTGACAATCAGCGGCGTGTAGCGCCGGTTAAACGCCACGCGATGCGGGACGCCAACGCTGGCTTGCTCCAGCTGACGCGCTTGGGGCACATCCACGCCCGGGGGTTTTTCCAAAAGCATCGGTATTTTGCGCTCAAAAACCTGCAAGCCCATGGGCGCGGTCAGGGACACAGGCACAGCCAGGTTAACAAACCCCGGCTCCTCGGCGTCCAGCATTTGCGCCATATCCGTATACGTGCGGGCATAGCCGAAATCCGCCGCGTGCTGCTTGGCCGATTCCTCGTTGATGTCGCAGCAGGCCGCCAATTCCACGCGGTCGGGGTTTTCTTTGGCATACCGGGCCAGCGCGGGGCCGTGGCCGGCGGAGGGCATCCATCCGCAGCCGACTTGGACAATTTTGAGTTTCATGTTGTTCTCCTTGCTAAAATAATTTTTTTGAAGGGCCTTGCTACAAAAGCTCAGGGAGCGTGCCTTGCGCGCGAGGCGGGGGAAAATGCGGTGCACCCAGAACAGTCTTCCCCGGTGGCGAGCGTCTTGCGCGAGGCAGAGAAAGCGCGGCGCACCAAGAACAGCCTTAGCCGGCGGATAGCGCCTTGCGCGAGGCGGGGAAAGCGGCAACGCGATTAGCGAAGACCTTCGCCCTATGGTTCCAGCGGAAACTGCCGTTTGGCCAGCCTCACCACCACGCGATACAGCCCCGCCGACAGCCCGAGGGTACCCGCCGTGCATACCGCCCAAATCACGGCCTTGGGCCACCCCGCCAGCGCCATGGGTACCGCCGCCCCGGCCAGCAGCAGCAACAGCAACAGGCACAACCCCATAGCAACCAAGGTATTCATGTTTTGCTTGATGGCCTCAGTTTCGGTGTCCCACGTCAGCTTGGGGTGCAGGAAATCGCAGGCCATGGAAACCCATGTGCCCGCCGTGCCCATCGCCATCACAAGGGTGGCTGCGGGCAAAAGCTCGCGCCAAGAAAAGCCATACGCCAAGCCCATCATCAGGGCAATCACGCCCGTGCCCGCCATCGCAATGGCCGCATGGCACAGCCACTTGCCCAGCACCAGGGTATCCACCGCCACGGGCAGGGAGCGCAGCCGCCAAACGTTTGCGCCCTCGCGCGAGAAGGTGGTGGCCGCCGCGGGTTGGATGGTCAGTAAAAAAGCCAACAGCGCGGCGGGTATCAGCCAAAACCATGGACGGGCGGAAAACTCGGCCATTAGCGCGGTGAGGTCCATCTCTTGGTTTCCGACAAGGCTGGGCATAATCAGCACAATGGGCACCAGCACAAACTGGCCCATGCCGTTGAGCGCGTAGGTGGGCGAGCGCACCATGGTGCGCCATTCCTTGAGGGCCATGGCCACCACAGGATTTTTGACGCCAACCCTGCCGCGAGCCTTGCGCCCGCGCGCAGAGGATTCTGCCGAAGCCCATGCGTGGCGCGGAAAAAAGGCAATACCCAACAGCACAACCGCCCCCGCCGCCGCTACGGACACCAGCGCGAACCACAAAAGCAAGAACAGCGCCTGTGTGCCGTTTTGACACACGGCCTGTGCCGCCCACGCCACGGGGGGAAGCTGGCGGGCGATGGGCGCCAAGGTTTGGGCAATCAGCGCTTCGGCTTGGGCGGCATCGGCCAATGCGCCCATGGCCGGACCCATCAGGGATTGCAGCGCCACAAACCCCATGGCCAGCGCCATGTAAAAAGCCATCATCACGGTGTCGCGGCGTTTGACGCGGCGCAGCAGCAGGGCCAGCACCAGCGCGGGTGCCACGCCAAGCGCCACGGGCAAGGCAGGCAGCAGCAACACCAAAAGTCCCTTGAGCACAAACCCAACCGACACCCCGACAAACCCCGCGTACACCCCCATGGCAACCACGCCCACACACATGCCGGGCAGGGCGGCGCACGCCCACACCCACAGCAACTTGGCTAGAAAAATCTGGCGGTAGGTAATGGGCAGGGAGTACAAAAAGGGCGCGTCGCGGCTGGAAAAAATTTCGCCGTTAATCTGCAAAAACGCCATGACAAAAATAATGGCAAAGGCCACCATCAGACCCAGAGCCAGGGGAAGCTCGGCCATACCCAGCGGTGTGGCGGCGGCTTGCAAAAAGCCCAAAATCAGAGCCAAGTAGGCCAGCAACGAGCCCGCGCCAAACACCATGGCGCCCCGAAGCGCCCAAGTGCCCGCCTTGGTTTTGCCCCGCGCGCCCATGCCGCGCAAACGCACGCGCGCAATGGTTTTTAGCAGCAAGAGGGTTTGTTTCAATTTCTGATTCCTTTATCATTCCGGCGTTGAATTGGGTTCTGGCTGGATTCTCACGGCTTGCGCCTTTGTTTGGTCGTTTTGGATCTCGCGGCTTGATCCTCGCTTGGTTAGCTGGATTCTCGCGGCGGACGCCTTATTCGGTCGGTTGCATCGCGCGGCTTGCGGCTTTGTTTGATCAGTTGAATCTCACAACGCGCGCCTTTATTCGGTCAGCTGCAAAAACAAACTTTCCAGCGATTCCCCCGCCTCGCGGCGCAGTTGGGAAAGCGTGCCCACCGCCACCAGCCGCCCATTGTTGACGATGCCCACGCGATCGCAGATTTTTTCAGCAACGTCCAGGACATGGGTGGAAAAAAAGACCGTATTGCCCTGATCGCAATGTTGGCGCATGCGCTCCTTCAGCGCGTGCGCGGCTTTGGGGTCAAGCCCGGTCATGGGCTCGTCGAGCACCCACAGCGGCGGGTGATGCAGCAGGGCGCTGATCAGCAAAATCTTTTGTTTCATGCCGTGCGAGTAGCTGCGAATGGGCTGCCCCACGGCGTCCTGCATTTCGTATTCTTCCAGCAAGGGGCCCATGCGCGCCTGTCGCGTGGGGGCGTCCACACCGTAGATATCCGCAGTAAAATTCAAATATTCCAGCCCGGTAAGACGGTCGTAAACCTCATGAACATCCGGCACAAACCCAATTTTCCGCTTGGCCTCCACAGGGTTTTCCCGCATATCCACGCCATCCACAGCCACCCGCCCGGCGTCGGGGCGCAAAATGCCCGTGATCATGCGGATGGTGGTGGTTTTGCCCGCGCCATTGGGCCCCAAAAAGCCAAAAATTTCCCCCTTGGCGATGTCCAACGAAAGCCCATCCACAGCTTTGGTGGCGGGGCTGGCCCCGGACTTTTGTCCGCGGGCGGCGCGTGCGTTTTTTTGATAACTCTTGCTGATATCATCCAGCATTAGCATGGTGTTTTTGGTCGTCATGGTATTAACGATTTTCTCCCTTCACAACGGACGAACACTGTTCGCCCCTACATCTGGCACGGGTGAATGCTGTTTTGCCCCCTGCGTTTACTGCGGGCGAATGCCATTCGCCCCTACATCCCGGCCGCGGCGAGCAAACAACATTCGCCCCGCATCCCGGTCACAGCGGGCGAACGCTGTCCGCCCCTACATCTGCGTTGCGGGCGAGCCCCTGCGACCCAAACACCCAAAAGTACCCTTCAAGCGCCGTGTTTTCGCCTATGCGCAGCGGGTGACCCTCGGGCAACTCCGTGCGTCCGGCGTATTCCCCGCCAAGCTTTTGGCACACCCGGCGACAGGCCGCATTCTCAGGCCGCAGCGCGATATCCACGCGCGGCATTTCGACCTTTTGGGCGATTTCCAGCGCCCGGCGCACGGCTTGGGTAGCGATGCCCCGCCCGCGATACGGCGCAAAAACCGTGTAGGCCATATGTCCGCCAAGGCGCGGCGTTGTATCGGCTGTAGTCATCAACTCCAAGCTGCCCACCCGCTTGTCATCGGCAAAAATCTCAAACCACAGACAGGGCAAGGGCTGGGGCGCCGGCAAGGGCTTGGGGCGCAATTCAACCTTCATCAAGGGGTTGCTCCGACAAAGCCTGCGCGTCCGGCGCGATGCCCTCGCTTGGCATGGCCTCTGCGCTCAGCCCGGCCTTCGCGCCCGGCTCGACTTCTGCGCCCGGCATGGCTCCTGCGTCCGGCACCATCCGCGCGCCTGACTCTGCGTCTGGCGCTGCTTCCACATCCGGCTCAACTCCCGCAACCGGCTCAGCTTCCGCGTTCGGCCCAGTTCCCGCGCCCGGCTTGTCTTCCGCGTCCGGCCCATCTCCGGCGTCTGGCGCAGTTCCCGCACCCGGCGACGATTTTCCCCGCGCAGCCTCGGCCTGCGCCCTTTCCTCTTGCTCTTGCAGGGCTTCTACGGCCAGCGTCATTTCTTCTCGTGAGGCCGCCTTACCGCCCCGCCGCCATGCCCGGATGGTGTCTCTTAGCAGAATGCAAGCCCCCATCAGCAGGATACTATAATAGGAAATCATGCGCCATAGCAACATGGGCAAAAAGATGGTGTCGCCAAAATAGGTGATAAACAACCGCGCAAAGCCATATTCCGAACCGCCTGACGCACCGGGTGTTGGCACAAAAGCCACAGCGATTTGCAACAGCAGCGACATGCACATCATATGCAGCAGGTTGTCTTGGTAAAATCCAAACGCGCGGTAAATGCAATAGATAATCAGCAAATAGCCCATCTGGGCCGTCAGGGCGGATATCACCAGCTGCAACAGCGTCCAGGGCGCATGCAGCAGAGATTGCAGCGCGCGATGGAGGTCCTTGCGCGAGGTGTTGAGCTGCTCGAGCTTGGCGTTTGGGTCACGGACCAGCCGCAGCCGCGCGCCGAACATCAGCAGCTTGGCCACCAGCTTTTGCAGCCGTTTGAGGTTTTGCCCCGCGGTCAGCATCACCACCGGCCCGCCGAACGAGATCGCCAGCCCCACCACCGCGCAGTAAAACAATAACGGATCGTTGCGGTAAAAATCCGCGCCGCCAAACGCAAAGGCCAGTGCGGTCAAGGCGCTGACCGTGATTTGATACACGACAAACTTCATCATAATCACCGCCGAGCTTTCCCCGGCGCTGACGCCAAATTTATACAAACTATACACCTGAAAGGGCCCGCCGCCCGATGCCATGGGCGTAACGGCGGAATAATACCGCCCAATGGTTCCGACATACAGGCTTTTGCCAAAACTGATTTTTTTGCGCAGCAAAATGTGCAGCATCATGCTGTCGGCCAATAGGTACACCAGCATACACCCGGCCGCCGCCGCCACCCACCAAGGCAAAATGTTCTTCAAGGAGGGCAGGGCTTGGTTGATAAAGTCGTCACTCAAGGCGATCCACAGCAGAACGCCAAGGTTAATCACCAAATATAACAGCATCCATAAGCGTTTTTTGTGATCCTTTTGCATGGTTATCCTTTCAATTCAAAAACAACAACCCGACATTGACGGGCCTGGCGCGCCAAGCGGGGCCCTGCTTGATGATGGATGCTGTGCTTGTGTGCTCAACCGTGCTTTCCGTGCCCGTGCACGCAATCGTGTTTGCGGTGCTCGTGCGTTCAATAATGTTTCCGGTGCTCGTGCACCGGGTTCACGTGCACGGCGCAATGCTCAATTCGCCACGTGCCGCTCTCCAGCCGGTCGTGCACGGCCTCAGCAATGGCGTGCCCCTGACACACCGTGATGCCGCCATCGACTTGAATTTCAATTTCTAAAAACAGCACGTCACCGCTGATGCGGGATCGCAACTCGTCCACCGCCACCACGCCAAGCAGCACGGCCACGGAGGAAATCGCGTCGCTGCGGTGGTGCCACGCGTCGGCGATTAGCGCCGAGGATTGCAGGCGCCGGCCATTGCGCCAGGCGTATTGAAACATGGCTTCCGGCACCAAAATCGACATCACGGCAACGCAGATGGCCAGCGTGGAAGGGGTGGCCTCCTGCTTTTGCCACAGTCTGACCAGCCCGCCATACCCAATGAACACCGCCGTAACCGCCAGCGCCAAGCCCAGAAAAATCGTCACCATGGATTCCATTTTATGGTGTCCGTAATGGTGTTCGCCATCCGGCGCGTTGCGGGCCAGCCGAATACCCACCAGCACCAGCAGGGTGGTCAGCACGTCCGACAAGGTATGCACGGCGTCCGACACCACGGCCAGCGAGCCCACCACCAGCCCAACCGTCATCTTAACGGCCGCCAGCAGCACGTTGACAACCAACGTCACCCACGAAACCTTTTTGAGCTGTTGATACCGGGCCTGCCTGTCCATATTTTTCCGCTTTCTATCCGAATTCATTCCAAAACAAAAGCATACCACCACAAGTCGTCGGGATCCGAACCCCGATACACCATGCCGTAGGTTACCTTGCCGTCGCAGACCGTCATATAGCCCTCTTGCGGAACCATTTGGCATTCCAGAATTTCCTTAGGCTTGAAGTTGGTCAACCGATCCAAGCAATTGTTGGGCTCCACACTGTGACGCAGGCGACGGTCGTCGTACCGCCCATGGTAGGGCGCTTCCATGGCGAATTTACCATCGGCATACAGCTGCACAATGCACACGTCGTCGGTCAGCACGCCCTCTTGCAGAATTTTGGTAAACTCAAACCGCGTATTGGCGTTGTCGGCTTTGGTAAAGGAGTATCCTCCCTCATCGCCCCAAATATCCACCAAGGTACGCCACGCCCGCTCTTGAGCGGCTTCGCGATCCTCAATCGGCTCAAACCGAAACAGGGCAGGCGTGTAAGCCGTCAGCGTTCCGTTGGCCGCAAAAATATAGATATTATCCTCATCGTCATAAAAGGCCTGCCGCCGCTCGTAGCCGTCCGCAAAGGGCAGCGCCCCGCCGGGCGCGCGCGTGTAAACCATCTGCCCGGTCGTAGTGGCATGACGCAGGACGAGGGGTTTGCCCAAAAACGAAAACTCGCGGTCGGGCAGGGCTTCCTGTCCGCTCCACACCACCGGGCGCGCGGTAATCACCGTGCCCGCAGTGGGCGGCGCAAGCGGCGCGCGGGCCAGGTGAATCAACCCCAAGCCTCCGGCAAGCATGGCCACAAAACAGCATAAAAAGTAGACCCACCGTGACCTTTTGCCATACGCAAAGCCGCGAGGCGGCACGGGCGGGGTGCTTGGTTCATTCTTTTGCGAACCGCCCTCCGCATACGCGGCTTGCGGGGGGGCGGTGCGCGGGGGATTGTCTGCATCTTGCGAATGGGCATCGTATGGGCGCTTATCCGCGGCTTGCGAGCGGACGTCGCGCGGGGGCCTTCGCGCAGCCAGCCGCTGGTCAAAGGACTGCGGCTTTTTGGGCGTCAGCTTCTTTTGTGAAGAAATTTTCAGCACGGCGGCCAGCATGATGTCGGTAAGATGCTCAAAGTCTTGTACGGAAAGGTTTTCATCGGCTTGGTGCACGCTGTGGCTCTCGGACGCCGCCACCGGGCCAAACGCCACGCCACGGGTCAACGCCCGCGCGTAGGTGCCGCCCCCCGTGGATATGGGTGCCTCGCGCAGACCCGTGCTTTGGGTATAAACCTCAGTCAGCGTGCGCACCAGCGGATCATCCTTGGGCACATGCAGGGCGGGCTGATGCTGAACCAGTTCCACCGTGCCCGGGGCCAGCGTCTCTTGTATGCGCTGCCACAACTCGGGCCATTTCCATGTTACGGGGTAACGCATATCCCATGTGCTTTGCGCACAATCTCCCGCAATTTCCACCGTGCCGACATTCAGTGTCAGGGCACCCGAGGGGGTGTCACTGCCATCCAGCCCCAGGGTCTTCCCTTGACAATCCGCCCGCGCCACCCATCGCAGCAAGGCCCCTGCGGCAGAAAGCGGCGATGGGATATTCTCGTCATCCGGCAGACCGTCGATATCAAAATCCATCGGCAAGTCGTCATCATCCAGATATTCCGGCGTTTCTTCGGGGGGATTGGAGGGCGCGTCGTTCGGATTCGCCGCATCGCCCGGGCCATCCTTGCACACCGCCTCCGCCGCCACGGGCTGTCCCACGCCGTTTTCCAGCAAAAAAACCGCCAGCCTTTGAGCCGCGTTTTTGCCCTCGTGGGGGGTAGACCCATGCGCCGGAACGCCGTGGGCCAGCAGGGTATCCCCCTGCCAAACCAACCCGGCATCCTCGGCTCTTTGGCGGAAATCGGCATCGGGCGGCGCCACAAAGGCGGCCGATGCGGCATCCGGCACCATGTTGGGGCGCTGGCCGGCATGGAAGCTGGCCAACAGGGTGTCCGCCCCGCCCCCGGTGTGCAGGGTAAACCAAGCAATGCCTTTTTCGGCATGGATAACGGGAAAACTGGCGTCGGGCGCAAAGCCTTCATCCGGCAACCCGACCGAGGCGCGGTAGTGCGCGATATCCGCGCAGCCGGACTCCTCATCGCAGCCAAAAACCACGCGAATGGGCCGCACAATCGGCGCACCGCAGGCCTTGAGCGCAGCAGTGGCATACAGCGCGGCAATGGCGGCGCATTTGTTGTCCAACACGCCCCGGGCATAGATGCGTCCGTCGCGGATTTCCGGCTCAAAGGGCGGGCTTGTCCATGCGTCGGGGGTGGCGGGCACAACGTCTAGATGGGTTAAAATCACAAAAGGCGAGCCCTTTTCGCCCACCTGCGCGTGTCCGGCATAGCCCTCGTCGCACAGGACGTCCAGCCCCAAGCGCTCGGCAAGCTCCAGCACAAAATCCAAAGCGCGGCGTACCTCGGAGCCAAATGGCGCCTCGGATTCCGCCGGGCCTTTGACACTTTCAATCCGGCAAAGCGCCAACAAATCGTTTTGCGCGTCCTCGCGGCGGGCCTCCAGCCATGCCTGCGGATTATCCATGGTGCCCTCCTTTTTCCGATATCAACCGCGCCCCACCGGGGCAAAGATGCCACATTTCTCTGTTGGCTGCGGAAGGCTGCGTCAACCGTCCGCAGAGGCAACGCCCAAGCCGCCACACCAAGCATTCGGCAATCCGCGACACCCCGCCAATGAATGGGAACAGTATAACAGGAAACCCCTCGTCCTTCAAGATGGGGGCGGCCCGAAACAGCGAAAAATCAGTAGAACAACCCCGAACAGAGGTGCACAAACGCCGGAACAGGGCGAACGCCCGGCAAGCGCTACAAGCTTTGGTAAGGCGAGCCGCCGAGAAAGGAACAAACGACCCAAGCGAAGCGCCTTAGCCCCCAGACATTGTGCCGGATTTGCCACCGGGCGAAACGTTTCGTCCCCCAGATACTACGCCCGGGCCACCGCAGGGAGGGGAGGAGCCAAAGGCCCTGGAGCGTGTCCGCCCTTGAGGCGGATGCGCGGAACCCTTGCCCGCCAGGGTAAGGGCGCACGGGGATGTACGCCCCCAACGGACACCTGTTCCCCAAATCTTGACATTTCACCAAAAAGCTCGTATAATCCCTAGGTAATTTGCTGGGCGTGCTTGGACGGCACACCCCCTAAGGAGTTTCCCATGACCAAGTATATCGTGCTGGCCTTGTACATCCTGCTTTTGTTTGGCATTTCTTGGTTTGCCGCACGAAAATCCAGTAAATCCGGCGATTTCCTGCTGGCCGGGCGCAATGTTGGGCCATGGCTTTCGGCCTTTTCCTATGGCACCAGTTATTTTTCCGCGGTTATCTTCATTGGATACGCGGGCGGACAGGGTTGGAACTTCGGGTTCAACGCCCTGTGGGTTGGCATTGGTAACGCCGTCATTGGCTGTTTGGTGGCTTGGCTGCTTTTGGCCAAAAAAACCCGGGCCATCACCCAGGAGCAAAACACCGCCACCATGCCCGGTTTTTTTGAAAAACGTTTCGGCTCTCGCGGCATGAAAATTTTCGCGGCGGTGCTGATTTTTGTTTTTCTGGTGCCCTATTCGGCCTCGGTGTACACGGGCATCGGCTATATGTTTGAAGAGGTTTTTGGCCTCTCTTTCCTTTGGTGCATGGGCATCATGGCCGTGCTGACCGCCCTGTATCTTTTGGCGGGCGGGTATTTCGCCACGGCATGGACAAACTTTTTCCAAGGTGCCATCATGATCGTCGGTCTGGCGCTGATGGTGTATTATGTCGTTCAGTCGCCCAACGTCGGCGGGTTGGCAACGGGCATCGCGCGGGTTCGAGAAGCCACGCCAACCGGCACGGGCGGCAACATCAGTGTTTTGATTTCCACCATCCTGCTGACCTCTTTTGGCACATGGGCGCTGCCCCAGATGACCCACAAATTTTACGCCATTCGCCAAGACAAAAACGCCATTCGCAACGCCACCATCATCGCCACGGGCTTTGCGCTGTTTATCGGCTGCGGCGCGTATTTTATCGGCGCGTTTGGGCGGCTGTTTGTGGCGGGGCAAACCGACATCAAAACCGACCTTATCGTACCCCAAATGCTGGCCTCCGCCCTGCCCGAAGCCCTGCTGGGGCTGGTGGTGGTGGTGCTGCTTTCGGCCTCCATGTCCACGCTTTCGGCGCTGGCGCTTTCGGGCGGCTCGGCGCTGGTTTCGGATCTGGTGCGCGGCTCCTTCCGCCCCAAAATGAACACCAAAACCGAAAAACTGCTGCTGCAAGTCGTCTGTTTTGCCTTTATCGGCATTTCCATGGTGCTAGCCATGGCCAAGGTGGCCGCCATTCAAACCTTGATGAACTTCTCGTGGGGGGTGCTGGCGGGTGCCTTTATGGGCCCCTTTGTGTGGGGTGTGTGCTGGAAACGCGCCTCCAAGGCGGGGGGCTGGGCCGGCCTGCTGGGCGGCTTTTTAACTGCCGCAACCCTGATTTTAATCTGGAACTTCCAAGCCTCCAAATCGCCCCTCGTTGGCTGCTATGCCATGGCCGTTTCCATGGTTTTAACGCCTGTGGTCAGCCTGCTTTTCCCCAATAAACCCGCCGCCAATTCAGCCGTAGCCATGAACCAATAGGGAAAAGCCCCCAACCCTGCCACGACTGCGAACCAAATCGGGGAACGCCGCCAGCTCACCGACGGCTGCGAATCAACAAGAAAAAGCCGCCAATTCACTCGCACCCACAAACCAACAAGAGAAAAAGCCGCCAGCCCGCACCCACAAATCAATAAGGAAAAAAGCCATCATGTCCACCCATTATTATGTCGTCGATGAAAAGGCGCTATCCCTTTCCCTCAAAAGGGTAATCGCCGCCAAAAAACTGCTTTCCGAGGGCCGCGCGCCCAATGCCTCGCAGGCCGCCGCCATGGCGGGTGTTTCGCGTAGCGTGTTTTATAAATACAAGGACAGCATTCGTCCTTTTATCGACAAAGGCACGCAAAATGTCGTCACCCTCTACGCCCTTTTGGCCGACCGCCCCGGCGTGCTGTGGCATTTATTGTCTATGCTGGCCGAGGTGCGCACCAACGTGCTGACGGTAAACCAAAGCATTCCGTCCGACGGCACGGCACCGCTCACTGTTTCCATTCAAGGCAGCGACATGCCCATCACGGTGCAGGAGCTTTTGCAGGCCCTGCGCGCCGTGGATGGCGTGCTGGCTGTTGACGTCCTGTCAGGAGAAACCTTTGCATGACCAAACCACTTAAGATCGCCATCCTTGGCTTTGGCAACATCGGCAGCGGGGTAGACGCCTTGGCCGCCGACACCCGCAACCTGCTGCGCCAAAAGAACTGCCCCCCCGTTGAAGTGGCCCACATCATCGATGTGCGAAAGACCGGCGACGCCCGCCAGCATAGCTTGGATGAGGCGCTGGCCGACCCCGACCTTTTTGCCGTAGTGGAAACCATCGGCGGCACGGGCGCGGCGTTGGATTTAACCCAACAAGCCCTGCGCGTCGGGCGGCACGTGATTACCTCCAACAAACAGCTGGTGGCCGAGCATGGCCAGCGGCTGCAATCGCTGGCGCAAGAAAATGGCGTACAATATCGCTTTGAAGCCGCGGTCGGCGGTGGTATTCCCATCATCGCGCCCCTGCTGCATTGCCTGACCTTTAACCGCATTACGCGGGTGTCGGGCATTCTCAACGGCACCACCAATTACATCCTCACGCGGATGCTGGAGGAGGGGCTTTCCTTTGAAACCTGCCTGGCTCGGGCGCAGGAGCTTGGCTATGCCGAGCCCAAGCCCGACGCGGATATATCCGGCTTTGACACCTGCAACAAAATTTGCATTTTGGCCTCCATGGCCTTTGGGCACCCCTTTCGCACGCGGGATATTCACACCACGGGCATTGAGCAGGTTACCCTGCCCCAGCTGTACCAGGCGCACGCCAAGGGCCGCATCATCAAGCTGTTGGGCGTGGCCGAGCTTTCCGATGAAGGCACCGCCAACCTGTTTGTCTGTCCCTGCGAGCTGCCCATTTCCCACCCGCTGGCCCAGGTCAACGACGTCAACAACGGCATTTTTGTCACCGGCCACGCCACGGGAGACGTGATGTTCTACGGCCGCGGGGCGGGCAATATGCCCACGGCTTCGGCGGTGCTGGCCGATGTGCTGGCCTGTACGGCAGACGCGCCCCGGCCCTTCTGGCAGGGCAGCGAGGTCAAACGCGTGGGAAGCGCCCCCCGGTGCGAGTTCGCATGAGCCGGCTTCTGTTCGACACCCATTGCCACCTGACGGACCCCCGTTTTGCGCCGGATCTGGCGCAAATTTTGCAAAATTTTGAGCAAGACGGCCTGGCGCTGGCCCTGATTCCGGGCTACGACGCGGCAAGCTCACAAGCGGCGGCCCTACTGGCCTCGGCACACGCGGCGCTGTATTGCGCGGCGGGGATTCATCCCCATGATGCCGGGCAATGGCTACACGGCGCAGGGCAGGTTGCCGGGCAGGCTTGCGGGCAAATCGACACACAAGGCGCGGGGCGCGCCGACTGGCAAACCATGGCGCAGGCTGACGGACACCCCGCCATCCAAGCCACCGCACAAATCGGTTTGCAACCCGCCGCACAAATCGCCGCGCTGCTGGCCCATCCCAAGTGCGTAGCGCTGGGGGAAATTGGGCTGGACTATCACTATCCGGACATCGATAAAACCGTGCAAATGCAAGCCTTTGAAGGTCAACTGGAGCTTGCCTGTGCGCACCAAAAACCCGTCATTATCCATATGCGGGACGCCGAGGGGGACACCCTGCCGACCCTCAAACGCTTTTGCAATCGACTGCCCGGCGGCGTCATGCATTGCTTTTCGGGTTCGGCCGAAACGGCAAAAACCGCGCTGGACATGGGCTTTTACATATCCTTTGCGGGCAGCGTCACCTTTAAAAACGCCCGCCGCGTGCAGGAGGCCGCCGGCTATGTGCCGCTCGACCGCCTGTTGATCGAAACCGACGCCCCCTACCTCGCACCCGAGCCGCATCGCGGAGCCCGCAGCTGTCCGGCGTATGTGGCACACGTGGCCGACAAGCTGGCCGAGATCAAGGGCCTGCCCTCCGAAACGCTTCGCCGCGCCACGTTGGCAAACGGCCTTGCGCTGTTTGGCATTAAGCACGGGTAAAGGGCCCGGCGCAAAGGGGCGCAAGGGATACCACCCATCCGCATTCGCGAAAAGATTTCACCCATGGTTGGCGCAAAATCAAGGAGGTTCACCATGATCCTTACATCCTATACCGACAGACTGACCGTCCGCCAAACCGAAGAGGCCATTGCGCCCTTAAAGCGGCTGTTTGAGCAAAATTTGGCGCTGGCGTTGAATTTGTCGCGGGTGAGCGCGCCCCTGTTTGTCACCACGCAAAGCGGCTTGAACGATCACCTCAGCGGCACCGAGCGCCCTGTTTCCTTCACCGCCGCCGCCCTGGGGCAGCCCTGTGAGGTGGTGCAGTCGCTGGCCAAATGGAAGCGCATGGCGCTGCATCGCTACGGCTTTGCGCCCGGCGAGGGTCTGTACACCGACATGAACGCCATCCGCGCCGACGAGGAAAAGCTTGATCATCTGCACTCCATTTACGTCGATCAATGGGATTGGGAGCGCGTGATGGCCCCCGGTGAGCGCAACACAGATTACTTGAAACAAACCGTGCGGGACATCTACAGCGCGTTGGTATCCACGCAAAAAAACCTTTGCGCACAATACCCACAGCTGACGGCGTATCTGCCGGATAAAATTGAATTTATCTCCTCGCAGGCGCTTTTGGAAGCCTACCCGGAGCTCCCCCCCCAAGAACGCGAGCACCGCGCCGCCCGTCAGCATGGCGCGATTTTTGTCACGGGCATTGGCGGGGCACTGTCGGACGACACCATCCACGATGTGCGTGCCCCCGACTATGACGACTGGCAGCTCAACGGCGATTTGCTGGTGTGGTACCCGGTGCTGGAGCAAGCCGTGGAGCTTTCTTCCATGGGCATTCGGGTGGACGCCGCCGGGCTGACCCGCCAGCTGGGCATCTGCAATCAACAAGACCGGCTTTCCTTCCCCTTCCACCAAGCCCTGGTGCAAGGCCAGCTGCCCCAAACCATCGGCGGCGGCATCGGCCAGTCGCGGGTATCCATGCTGCTTCTGGAAAAGGCCCACATCGGTCAGGTGCAGGTGTCGCTTTGGCCGGAAGAAACGATTCGGGCATTGGGCGAGGCGGGCATCGAGTTGCTGTAGTCGTCCGCCCCGGTTCGCCCTTCCCGCATTTGCCAACTGCGTAATTTTAAGTTTAGCGGCGTGAAGGGTTCCGCGCGGCCTCGCAATGTTCCGCGCGCGGCAACGGCCTCTTCCTTTTACTTTCGTGGCGCGGACCATTCCGAGTCCACGCTTCAGGGGCCACAGGCCCCCTCCCTTATCGGCTATTCGCCCGACTCTAACTTCTTGGGTTGTTCGGCTGCTTGAACTTCAACTTCTTCTCTTTCCTTCGTACTTTTCAAAGCGGTAGACAGAAAAACAGGAGGCCCACATGCCCAGAGCCACCACAAAAGCCGAACTCCTTGCCGCTGCCGACGATCAATTCGGCAAGCTTTGGAAGCTCATCGATGCCATGCCCGAGGCCGTGCAAACTGCGGCCTTCCTCTTTGAGGACCGCGACCGTAACCTGCGCGACGTGCTGGTGCATCTGTACGAGTGGCACCAGCTGCTGTTGCGCTGGATTGCCGCCAACCAAAAGGGCGAAGGCCGCCCCTTTCTTCCCGCGCCCTACAATTGGAAAACCTATCCCGACATGAACGTCGGTTTTTGGGAAAAGCACCAGGCCACACCCTATGCCGACGCCAAGGCATGGCTACTGCAAAGCCACGCCGAAGCCCTGCAGGCCATTCAACCCTTTTCCGATGAAGAACTTTTTGTCAAAAAGCATTTTTCATGGACGGGCACCTCCTCCCTGGGTAGCTATTGCATATCGGCCACGGCCAGCCACTACGACTGGGCCATCAAAAAAATCAAACGGCACATCAAGGCCTGCCAAGGTACTACCCACTGATTGATGGGGGTGCGCCAGAGTTGCGCGAATTTTGGGTTCAGGTGGTGCGTGGCAAAACGGAAACCCTGTTGTTCTTTTGAAAAATGCAGCGGCTGTTATCTTGACCATACCGGCGGTTGACGTCCGATTGCCTTTCGGCTATAATGCTTTGGTGACGAGCCTTGACGTTGCCCCCTGCCAACCCAAAGGAGCCGCTGTGGACATCACCCTTGCCTGCGAGACACTGAGCGCGGAAAAACTGACGCTCTGCGTTGCGCGTAACGGGCAGGTGATTGCACAGGATATCGCCCATGGCATCCTGCCCGTGGCGCGACTATATAAGCACCGCCGGGGCGAACTGACGGGCGGCGCGGCAGCGGACAGGCTAATCGGCAAAGCGGCCGCCATTTTTTGGGTAGCCTTGGGTGTGTGTACGCTGCACACCATGGTGCTCTCGTCGCAGGCCGCGCAAGTTTTGCAGCAAGCGGGCATCACCTGCACCCATGATACGATGGTTGAAACCATCGAGAACCGCACAGGCACGGATTTGTGCCCCATGGAAAAGCTGGCCGCCCCGCTTACCGCCGACCACGCACCCCAGCTGCTGGCCGAGGTCGAAGCCTTTTTTGCCAAGCAAGGCGTGGATATTTAGGCGAAAACCCGCGCGATTCCCTGCGCAAGTTGACAGCCGCAGCGCTTCGCGCTTTCCGCGCAAGCCGACAGAAACAATCCCCCGCGCAACCCAAATTTTCATAGTCGCGTTTTTCCATGAAGGTCTGACGCAATGATAAAAAAACGCCATGAAGGTGTATCCACTTTCTTGGCGCTTCTTTCTATAATACACTAAACACAGAAAAGGATTTTAGCCCATGAAAAAAAACACCCGCAGTTTGGTTTTGTCCGCGCTGTTCTTGGCGCTGGGCGTGTTGATTCCCTATGTCACGGGCCACGCGTTTGGGCTGGAGGGCAAAATCTTTTTGCCTATGCATTGGCCGATTTTGCTGGCCGCATTGTTTTTGTCCTGGCCATGGGCGCTGGCCGTTGGCGTCATGACGCCGCTGCTTTCTGCTCTTTTAACCGGAATGCCCGCGGTTGCGCCGATGCCCATGCTGCAAATCATGCTCGCCGAGCTTCCCGTCTACGCGCTGACGGCCTCGCTGATGCGCTGGCACGTGGTGCATAAAGCAAAAAGCACATGGGTTCAATCAATTTTTTCCCTCATCCCCGCCATGGTCGCCGGACGCGCAGCCGCCGGACTTGCCACCGCCCTGCTGGCCGGGCCGCTGGGACTGAAAATTCCCGCCGCCACGCCATGGGCCTACGTTTGGGGTGCCACCATCACGGGCGTGCCGGGGCTGATCTTGCAAATTGTACTGATTCCCGCACTGTATTTTGTATTTTCCACCTACGTTACCACGCCGCAGAGGGGGGGGTAGGGGTCGCCCTATCCGTCAAGGGTAGGTATATCCCCTCCTCTTTATGACGGTCCAAGAAAGTAGGCATTGCCCTTCAGCTTTCATTCGCGCATTTTTCGGCCAGCGCGCACAGATACTGCACAATCCGCGTCTTAGCGTCCCCCACCCCGGTTTCCACCCCGCCCGCCCACAGCAGACCGTACACCCAGACTTCGCGCATGGGTTCTGACACACGCGCGCCCGGCGGGTAGTTTCGCACCACAGCGGGCGACCGCGACACGCCACCCAGCTCACCCCCATGCCTCGCGATTTCGGCGATTTCGGTCAGCGCGGCACCAGACACCCTTGCGCCCAAAAAGCTCACATACCGTTCGCCGCAAAAGCACGAGGCGTCAAAATCGACCTCGCCATTCTTCTGCGTTTCTATGCTAAACGCATAGTTGGCATACTTGTCCGAAAAGCTGTAGCGAAGAGAAACCCCCACAAGCGATGGAGGATTCGCAACGTTTTTTTCACACATCGGAGACTCGGTGATGATTTTTTCATACAGATGCGCAGAATATTTCCCCGGGAAAAGCCTTTCTTTCAAGGCGGTTTTTTCCGCTTCGTGGCGCTCTCGTGCCAACGGACAATCGCCCGCGCCGCATTGCTCGGCCACCTCTCGCAGATAAGCCAGCATCAGACCCTTGGCCTCTCCCGGGCCGGTTTCGGTGCCGTCGGCCCATTTTAGGCAATGCACCAACATCACGCGATCGTTTCTTTCCTCGTCGACATGGTACCGCTGCCGCTCCGCCGGGTCCGCCGCCCCTGTCGCCCGTGCCATTTCTGCGATTTTTTCCATCATGCGGTCGGGCGCCTCCCCGTTGTAGGCATTTATGCCACCAAGGGCACGGGGATATTCAGCCACAAACTGTTGCCGCCCCTCTTCGTCGGGTTTAATCGTAAACATATAGTTGTTGTGCGGCTCGGACGTTCTGTTGAACACAAAATGTACGCTTCTCAGCGCCGGGCTATTTGTTTTTACCTTCATCGCGCGTCCGTCCCTTCCCGCGTTTCTGTTTCGCCGAATGATGTCGGGTTCTTGTCAGAATCAAGAAGCATGAGGTTGCTTTTTAACTGTCGATCATCCGCCGCAATCCTTCGTATCTGCCCGGATTATACCATGGCGCATAGCAAAAAAGCTACATTGACCCGGTGCAGCCACGCCTTGCCGCTTGGTTCCTTCTCGGTATAGCAGAAGAATATTCTTTTGCAAATTATGCCCTCCGACTATATCCGCAGGCTGAAAACATTGATAATTTTCGTGGTCCTTGCTTTTGCCACCGAAAGCAGCGTGCTTTTTCGCTTTTCAAAATCCAAAAATAAAGGAAGGATGTCCATACGGAACAGCCTTCCTTATATGCGTTTTTTCTTCCTTCTTATTTATAGAACGCAAGCTTGCCGATGAGGGGCAGGGGGACATCCTTGTTGCGAACAACGTTGATGATACCCATCACGGACAGACCCAGCGCAGCAACGTAGAGCACAAAGTCAAAGAAGAGCCCAACGACGATTCCAAAGCGGCCCATCAACCCAAAAACTATGGTAAAAATGAACATAAGGATACCAATAGCAATCCATGCGCCAAGAACCAGCATGCCTTGGCCAACGTGGAACCGCACGCGGGGATCGTCCTTTTCCGGGGGTACAAACATGCCGACCAGAAAGAGGACCCCCAGATACGCTAGAATGCTAAAGATTTTGCCGTTGCCGGCAAAGTCCGCAGCGTTGGCCGGAGCGCCCGGAGCAACAGGGGCGGCTTGTGCGCTGCATTGGGGGCAAGCGCCGTTTTCCAATGGTGTTCCGCAGGTTTCGCAATTCATGTTTTTTCTCTCCTTTTTTGACAAGATGTGTCAACTTTCGCCGTGGGGATATTATAGCATATCCATGTTGCTTTGAAAAGCCCTGTGTTTTCACCGGAATCTGACAGGCGCTTCAGCGAAAATGAAGCAAGCGCTCCCACTAAAACACGGCAGGCTTTTTGAAACAGTCTATGCATGCACGGTAGCAGTTGATGCAAAAAAAGGGGGGTGGGGGCCACGCCGAACCCTTTAGTCGACAATGTATCCCTTGCGTGGCTTAGAAAAGGCAGGAAGGGTGGACATTACGACAACCCCTGCCCCCGCAGATAGGCGTAGCTGCGTTTGAGGCATTCGAAGGGATCCTCGCCGTAGCATTCGTCTTGCTCTACCATCAGTTGTTCGGTGCCCGCGCGCGCGCAAGCCGCCAGCACGGTGTCGAAATTCAGGTTGCCGTCACCCACCGCCGCCACGCGCTGTTGACCGTTTGTGATGGACATGTCCTTGAGATGCACGCAATGGACGCGCCCGGCCAAGCGATCGATCCACGCCGCCGGGTCGCCGCCCGCGTATTGCACCCAATAGGTATCCAAAATAAAGGTCAGGTCGTCCTTGGCAAAGGTTTCGGCCAGATGCTCCAGCATCAGCTTGCCGCGAACCTTGGCGAACTCGTGTTGATGGTTATGGTAACCAAGCCTTCCGCCCGCCTGCCGAATGATTTTTGCCGCCGGGCCAAACCGCGCGACAAACCCATCAAAATCAAAGGTTTCGGGTTCGAAAATACCGGGGGCCGAGCCCAGGCCAATCATCTTGCAGCCGAACCGGCCATGCTCTTCCACCACCTTGGCGGGGTCCTCCGCAATGCGGTCCGGACTAAAGTGGGTGGAAGGGCAGGTCAGGCCGTTCTTTTTCAGCTCGGCCGCCAGCCAATCCGGGTCATACGCGCAGGTGCCCGACACCTGCACCGTGGTGTATCCGATGTCGGCCACGCGGGCCAGCGTTTGGGCAAAGCCCTCCAAGGTTTTCGCAAAATCGCGCAGGGTGTAAAGTTGTACGCCTAGTTTCATGGTGGACAGAACCTCGTTTCTTATCGGTTTGATGTATGCGTGAAAATCAATCATTTTCAATCCACGGCCCTCTTCTGGCTTCACCAGCATAGCAAGCGGCGCACCTTTTGTCAAATTTGCATTTTCTTTTGGTTTTTGGTAAAATATATGATTGTGGGGTGCACCTGCTTGGGCCCGGTGCATCGCTTGAAAAAAAGCCCTGCCGTGCTTGATATTTGCCATGCTGGACGCGCGTTGTGTTGGTTTTTTTCCATATTGGGCCCCCGCCATACCAAAAAGAATTTTCGGAGGTTTACGATGAGCAAGTATGTCTACATGTTTTCTGAAGGTGACGCTTCTATGCGCAACCTGTTGGGCGGTAAGGGTGCCAATTTGGCCGAGATGACCGGCTTGGGGCTGCCCGTTCCCCAGGGGTTTACCGTAACCACCGAAGCCTGTACCCGCTATTATGCCGACGGCGAAAAAATCGCGCCCCAGATCGTGGATGAAATTTTTGATGCCTTGGCCAAAAGCGAAAAGATCAACGGCAAAACCTTTGGCGACAAAACCAATCCATTTTTGGTTTCCGTGCGTTCGGGCGCCCGCGCCTCCATGCCCGGCATGATGGATACCATCCTGAACCTCGGCCTCAACGACACCACCATTGAGGGCCTTGCCGCGCTGACCCAAAACGTGCGGTTTGCCTACGACAGCTACCGCCGCTTTATTCAAATGTTCTCGGACGTCGTCATGGACGTGGAGAAAAAATTGTTCGAAGCCATTTTGGATCAAGTCAAAGAAGAAGTCGGTGCCAAGGCCGATACCGATCTGACCGCCGATGATCTCAAAAAAGTTGTGACGCTTTACAAGGCGCTCTTCCTTAAGGAAAAGGGCTTTGAATTTCCCCAAGACCCCCGTGAGCAGCTGTTGGAATCCATCAAGGCCGTGTTCCGTTCGTGGGAAAACCCCCGCGCCAACGTGTACCGCCGCATGAACGATATCCCCGCCAGCTGGGGCACCGCGGTCAACATCCAAGCCATGGTTTTTGGCAACATGGGCGATGACTCGGGCACCGGCGTGGCCTTCACGCGGGATCCCTCCACCGGCGAGCGCAAGCTGTATGGCGAATACCTGATGAACGCCCAAGGCGAAGACGTGGTGGCGGGCATTCGCACACCCAAGCCGATTTCGACGCTGGCCGATGTCAACCGCGCCGTGTATGATCAATTCCAAGCCATTGCCGACAAACTGGAAAAACACTACCGCGACATGCAGGATATGGAGTTCACCATCGAGCGCGGCACCCTGTATATGCTGCAAACGCGCAACGGCAAACGCACCGCAGCCGCCGCGTTGAAAATTGCGGTGGATTTGGTTGCCGAAGGCATGGCTACCAAGGAAGAGGCGCTGCTGAAGGTCGATCCCAAGCAGCTGGACGCCCTGCTGCATCCGCAATTTGACCCCGCCGCGCTCAAGGCCGCAAAATCCATTGGCAAGGGCTTGGCCGCATCGCCGGGCGCCGCGTTTGGCAAGGTATACTTTACGGCGCAAGCCGCGGTAGCCGCCGCAAAAGCCGGCGAAACCGTGGTGCTGGTGCGTGAAGAGACCTCCCCTGAGGACATCGAAGGCATGGCCG